>Ga0310694_10000089_pt1 | contig 136756 bp, 86 predicted proteins | sample 174DNAGHGhighgp2_FD_203884 | JGI IMG/M metagenome (GOLD analysis project Ga0310694, IMG submission 203884) | Sheep rumen microbial communities from Palmerston North, Manawatu-Wanganui, New Zealand - 1742 DNA GHGhigh gp2 (v2) (version 2) | ecosystem: Host-associated > Mammals > Digestive system...
CCGCTGTAATCTTAGAAAAACCAGTGTAATTGAAAGCCCATGCGCAGCTAGAATCCGTGAGATTTCTTGCGTCCTTCCAGTGGCAAGCGTCACCCTTCGGGATGCCGAGCGGTCGAAGACCCACGAGCGCTCGCAGTAAATCTGTTAAATCTGTGGTAGGAAAAGAAGGGTGGGAAACTTGAATTACCATTAATTACTCGCGAATGTAACTACTCCGTCTTCCTACTATGTTCTATGAGATTGCAAAATAACTAAAAAAAATGTCAAGACTCAGAGCGGTTATGGGATAAAGTTGTATATTTGTACGCAAAAAGATTAATGAGGATAATTTTATGAAGAAGATTTCAATCACTATCATAGGACTGATGACGCTGACCGCCGTCAGCGCACAGAACACTCAGAAGAGCGATACCCTGCAGTTTATGAACGCCTATCGCCAGTTTGCGGCTTTTGTCGTGGCGCAGCCGTCATTGACAAAACCCTTGGCCGATTCCCTTATGGCCCGTCAGGACACGCTGATGCATCAGTATCGCAGAGTGAAACCCCAGCTGAGTAATCAGCAGGTAGAGGAATACAACACCCTGAAGGGTCGCTATACGAAGAAACTCCTGGAGTATCGCGGCGACCGTCTTGGCGAGGGTCTTGAGGCTACGGGCGACAGCATAGCAAAAGCCACCGGCAGGGTAGGCAGTGCTGTCGGTGGCTTCTTCAAGGGGTTGTTCAAAAAGGACTGATTATTTCTTTCTCAGCGTCTCTACGATGCGTGCCATCTGGTTGGGGATGCGGATCTGCTGTGGACACTTCGACAGGCAGACCTCGCAGTCCTGACAGCGCACGGCCCATGTCTTCTCGTCGGGCAGTGCCTTCTTGTAACTGTCGATGAAAGCCTGCTGGCGCTCTGCATAGTCAGAAGCGTCTTTGTGGGGTAGGGGAAGCAGGTGACTGTTCACCGCCTCGTTGTAAGCGGCGAAGTTAGCCGGGATATTCACACCGTAGGGACAGGGCATACAGTATTCGCAGGTGGTGCAGGGGATGGTGGGGATGCCCGACATCTCGTCGGCAATCTCAGCCAGCAACCTGTTCTCCTGTTCTGTGCAGGGATCCAACGGCGAGAACGTATTGATGTTATCCTCCAGATGATCCATGCGGTTCATGCCGCTCAGTATGGTCAGGATGTTATTGTAGCTGCCCACCCAGCGGAAAGCCCAGCGTGCCGTGCTGTCATCGGGATGTACGGCTTTCAGCTTATCTGTCAGTTCTTGCGCCATACGTCCGAAGGCACCGCCACGCAGTGGTTCCATCACCACGCACTGCACGCCCATCTTCTCGCATTTCCCATACAGGTATTCTGCATCGGCATCCGTACGTCTGCCGCCGCGCATAGAGGCGTGCCGCCAGTCGAGGAAGTTCATCTGTATCTGTACGAAGTCCCAGTGGTACTCTTCCTGACGGTCCAACAGCCAGTCGAAATCGCGTACATCACCATGATACGAGAAACCTAAGTGCTTGATACGTCCTGCCTCGCGCTCCTTCAATAGGAAGTCGAGCACGCCATTGTCCAGAAAACGCCCCTTCAGCGAGTCCATACCGCCACCGATGCTGTGGAGCAGATAGTAGTCGATATAGTCTACCTTCAGGCGTTCCAACGAACGCTCGTACATTCTTTTCGATTCTTCAAACGACCAAGTGCGTCGGTTCTGGTTCGACATCTTCGTGGCTACGAAGAACTTTTCACGGGGATGGCGGGCTAATGCGTTGCCCGTGAGCACCTCCGACTGTCCGCCCATATACATCGGCGCGGTGTCGAAATAGTTCACGCCATGCTCAATGGCATAGTCCACCAACTGGTTCACCTCATCCTGATTGTTAGGCAGGCGCATCATGCCGAACCCTAACAGCGAGATCTGCTCGCCAGAGCCGTGCTGCACACGGTAGGTCATACGGAGATCCTTCGGTTTTTCCGTATTCTCCTTACTAAATACTTCGAGAGGCTCCATGGCCATCAGTGCCATAGCTGAACCCGCTCCTAAGCCCAGTCGCTTGAGAAACTGCCGTCGGTTCATGTCCATTTGTTCTTTCTTTGTCATAAAGTCATAGGTTTTTGTGTTATTATTCTGTGGGAGCACCAACTTGCACGTCAGTGTCCTTCTTTACCAAACCGGCATCACCGCCGCCGTACACGTTACCCATGATAGTGGCTCCGTTCTTGATGAATACCTTCGTCCAGACGGAAGTTCCGAACTGGTTGGCATTCAGCTTGGCATCACCACGGCAGGCGCCATAGACCTCGCCGCCATAGTGCACCTGATATTCATCCGGCGTACCAATGGTCACAGCACCCGCACCACCGATGGTGACGGTACACTGTGACTGCTTGCCTTCGCCATGACCGTCGGCTGTATCACCCTTCTTGTAAGGATCATAGGTCTGTCCTCCAGTCTTTGGAGCACCCACACTACCGATGGAGCCACCACCATAGACATTACGATGGATGGTACCGCCCAGAACCTCAACATCGGTGAAGCGGGTTACGGAACCGGCAGAGGTGCTGTAGTACTCTTCCTGAGTATCAACCAAGTGCTCTGCGTCACGTCCATAGCTCACCGTGCTCGTAAACTCGTCATCACCGTCGAAGTCGAACTTGTACGTGTTGACACCCGAGCCGCCACCGAAGACATTACCACGGAACAGCCACAACGGATCGTCAAGGTTGTCAATTCCCATGAGCGACTGATTGGCAGCGTTATAGGCCAGACCTATCGTGCCGCCATTAACGATGACATGGGTATCACGGCGCACGTGTCCGTCCTGACCGCCGCCATAGACAGAGGCAAGAATGGTCGGTGCTGTCATGGCCTCCCAATAAGTGGCATTAGGTGTGCCGTCGGCAGCAACAATATCTGTCAAGCCGGCAAACAACGTCCTCAAATCTTGAATGCTCTGGGTTTCTCCCACAGCGTGTTCCTTACTATATTTGTCAACGCAAGCTTGTTTACACTTATATCCACCACCGATGGTCACCTTCGTCTCGTTGACATAGCCGCTGAAGAATGCGGGACAGTAATGATAGCGTGGCGATTCGTAGATGTTTGGAGCTGCCTCACCTGCACTGCCGCCTAAGACGTTACCGTAAGGCAGACCATTCTTCACCTTTGTCAGGTTAGCTGACACAGTTTGGTCACCCACCGTACCACCAAAGACCTTCACATTAGCTCTACCGCTGTTCAGGAAGGCTTGGCTTTCTTCGCTGACGTTATCCCACAGGTTTCCGCTAAGCTTCTCGCCATAGCCTCCTGTGGAGTAGTCATCCGTGCCACCGGCATAGTTGCCCTTACCGACGGAAGCCATGTTACCACCACCATAGACATTACGCACCACCTGACCACCGTTCATCGTCACAAGGGTATTGCCGAGCACCTTACCAGACAGAAGGCCGTAGATGTTACGCTCCTTGTCTTGGCCTTTGTTGGCACCAGCTAAAATAGGAACATTCTTCTTGTAAGTTCCGATACCCTTACCGGCACCATAGAGCGAGTGACCTATCAGACCATTGTTCAGCGTCACCTTGGTGTCGCCATAGACATAACCGTTCTCACCGCTGCCATGTACGGAACCAGTGATACAAGGCGTAGTCAGCGTACCAATGTCTGATGGTGAAGCTGTGCTCGGGAAGTTCACGTTCACCTCAGCATTATTAACGTAGGCATACTGAGCCATGGTGTAGCGGTCGCCAGCTTCACCTCGGGCACTACCATAGACATCGCCACCATCGGTACCATCGATGCCGATGTGTCCGCCGGTGATATTGATGGTTGCCTTACCGGTGTAAACCTTATTCTCTTCCGTACTTGTGGCATCTTCTGCAAACACGAACTTGTACGGCCAGCTGAGGCCAAAGCCATGAACCACTTCGGTGCTGGTTCCTTCGTTGTCGATAGTACGATGCGGAGTCATCGTTTCCACATAGCCCACCGAAGCCATGGCACCGGCACCATAGATGCTACCTGATATCAAGCCACCGTCGATGTTGACGAATGTGTTGCCGCGTACGATACCGGCCGTCGGGTTGTAGTGTTCCTCGCCACTATCCTTAACTCTATTACTGTTTGTGTCAACCCAATACTTGTCCTCACCGCAACCGCCACCATAGACATTGCCACGGTACTTGTAGAAAGTCTCTTTCGTGGCAGTTTTATCACCGATGGTACCGCTATGGATATTAAGAACGGTATTCTGATAGGTATGTCCGTTCTCACCACTACCATAGACAGAACCCATAATCTGGGGCTCAGGAGCGTCATAGCCCTGACCTGCAGTACCAATCGTCACATTGGCTGTGTTGACCCACGCCAGCCAGTCAGGACGTTTGCCGGGCACATCCACTTCACCGCGTGAAGAACCGAAGACCATACCGTTCTCGTGGCCGTCGACACCGATGGTTCCGCCCGTGATGGTGACAGTGGACGTACCGGTGTTCGATCGTTGAGCATGGAGACCACCAATGTTGGTTACCTTCTTGGTTTCACCTTCTTGTGTCATTGTATAAGTGAAATCACCCACCGTACCATAGGCACCACCACCATATACATTATGATAGATTGTAGGAGTACCACTGATGTTGACGTTGGTATTACCATAGATTTGTCCTGAACGCACGGTATTGATGTATCCGCTACCGCCACCATAGACATTACCCATCGTACCGCCACCAAACTGCTTGTCGCCCACCTTAGGAATACCGATGGTACCGCCGCTGACGGTCACGTAAGTATGACCATCCCTGGCCGTCGCATTCCCTTCCACCAATGCTCCCGTCAAGGTCTCACCGAGAATTTTTTGGTCAGGATCATTCTTCAGGAGGTACGACTCACCTACAGCAGCCATCTCGCCACCACCATAGACGCTGGCCTTCACCGCACCATCAGTCATGGTGACTTCAGTGCTACCCTTCACACGTCCTGCGATATACTTGGGATAAGTATAATAGTATGAGGCAGTGGTATAAGTAGGATTAGTACTTCCCGTATGGTCGAGTTTTTCTACAAGACTACCATAACCACCGCCAAAGACACTACCGAAGGTGTATTGTGTCACATCTGCGTCATCCACCTTCTTGGTTATCTCTGTTCCGATGGTACCGCCACTGATAATAATCTCCGTGCTTACAGCCTTGCTGTCAGCAGAAGTGTGCGTACCTTGTACCATACCCAGCTCACAGCCACCATAGACATTACTCTTGATGGTACCGCCTGTAATGGTCAGCTTCGTACTCTTCACGTTACCCAACTTCCACCAATCAACGTCATTGATGGCCGTCGTACCATCCAACTGCGTCATACGTCCCATACCACCGGCAAAGACATTGCCACCCTTGGTGTGCGACAAACGATATAGATTCAGGTCCTTGTCGTATACGAACTCAGTATAAGGAATGTTCTTATACTTCTTCCACTTCGTCCAGTCATCGGAAGTCCAATTCGCAACTTCCTTATCTGAAGTGATACCAGCTGCTACGTCATCGCTCTTATTAGGAATCACATTCTCGTAGTTGTTACCAATAGTACCACCCTTGATGGTAATGTCGATATGACCGCGACCCGTATCGCCAAAGAATCCAGCACTGCTAAATCCTGTTTCGATGGCATCATCTGCTCGCATCTCTCCATAGCCTTCTTCGTTAGAAGCAAACAGTCCGTAGCCCACAGAGCCCAGACGACCACCGCCATATACAGAGCCAAGCATTGTGCCGCCACTGATGGTCAGGTTAACACTACCAGCCACGTTACCAGCAGTATAGGCATCACCAGCGAAACCACGACCGCCACCGAAGATGTTGCCATCTACGTAAGAGGTGCCCCAAGTACCAATCTTGGTAGCACTCCCTGCGTAAAGTGCGTTATACACCTCAGCATCAGTCTTCGTATTATCAACTTCATTACCACCGATGTTCATTGCCACATTACGCATGACGTGACCATCCTCACCGCCACCAAAGACAGAGCCATAGACCCATCCGCCGGTGACGCTCACTTCTGCATCCTGCACATTGGTCTGCTTGTTGAAGAAGACACGCATATCACCCCCACCGCCACCGAACAGATAGCAGGTAACGGGGTGATTGATAATCTGGCCCAGAGTACGCTTTACACCGATGGTGCCGCCCGTCATCCTGACGGTAGCCTTACCTTCGACGTTCGTCAACTCATTAGCACCATAGACGTTGGTCAGGACATGGCCACCCTTGATCTCCACTAAGGTGTTGCCACCAACATTACCAGCCTTCCAGTGCCATTTGCCTGCTTTATAGGGGAAGAAGCCGGAACCGCCACCGAATACGTTACCAAAGAAGGTGTGACCGTCGGAACCGGTAGTACGACCACCTTCAGCGTATTTTGTATGGCTTGAGTCATAATAATACTTACCCTCATTTTCATGTTCCGCATATTTGTCGTAAGGCGCATAGGGAGCTGCATACGGCCAGCTGGCACATTCGGGCAGAGATGAGGTATAACCAGTTTCTGCGGCTGTTGTTCCATCCTTTAATGGATCTATCAGATATCCAGCTTCCCACTCAGCATTAGTATATCGACGGTTTACGCTCTTCTTGGTCTCCAAGTAAGAACCATTGGCATCCATCTGCACATAGCCGTTACCAATCTGGCAGTTACCCTCAATGGTTACATGTGTATCGTGCTGCACAAATCCTTGCTCAGCACCTCCGAAGACATCACCCTTGACGAAAGCGTTGCCGCTAATAGTCACACTGGTCTGTGTAACCAAGGCCAAAGACTCAATATACGTAAGATATTTAGCTTCTGCATTATCTGCAGTAGTATATGTCGTCGTATTAAAGATATCCTTGGAATTATCAGGCTTCACACGCCAGGGATCGCCTACCCAAGCATTACCATCTACACCAATGTAAGGCATGGCTCCCTGACCAGCACCAAAGACGTGGCCCTTGTTGTTGGGACCGTCACCTCCAGTCATAATCATGTCGTCAGGTCCTATCTCCGCATCATCACGGACAACTACGGTACAGTTACCACTCTTCTCGTTCTTCAGGGACTCTGGCAATCCCGTAGTAGCATTCACGTTATATCGGCCTACCGAGGCAATCTCACCGCCGCCATAGACGCTGCCACCCACCTTGGCCTTACCCTGAATTGTGACAGTACTGTTACCACGCACCAGTGCTGCATAGCCATGTGTGGCCACACCCTTACCAGCACCGAAAACGTTGCCACCGATAGTAAGCTCATTGGTTGTGTTACCTTGGATACCAATGGTCACCACCGTATTCTTTTCCACACGACCAATCTCTCCACCGCCATAGACGTTACCGCCTACGGAGCCATTACCAATGTTGATAGTAGTTCCGCCGTTGGCATCGATTAAGCCATCGCCATCAGCACCTACCATAGCCGATGCGCACTTGAAGGCGCCATCACCACTTTCTAAGGCCTGTCCCTTACCACCACCAAACACATTACCGGTAATCGTAGCTGCGTTACGGCCAGTAGTTGTTGGAGCTGTCACCGTTGCACCGTCTGCATCGTACCATTGCGACACAGCTGGTGTCTTGATATCATTGGTATTTCGGGCACCAAGTAAGGTCGCATTATAGGTATTAACATCGTTGTCGACAAAAGAATAATTTGTTGTTTTTACCCAAATCGGTTGTGCCGCACCTCCTGTCGTATATAATTGATAATAAGTATCAGCATCTAATGTTGTTGCATTAACCTTGAATTGTTGTCCAACAAAACTTGGTGCATTTGAATCAACAGGAGTATTACTGATAACGAGAACAGTCGTCCATCCGTCAGCCTGTGAAACCTGTTTTACTTTTCCTGTTCCATGCTGTATAGTACCACTTTCATCTGCATAAGAGGTAAACGAATAGGCAACATCACTCTTTGAGATAGCTCCTTGTAGTGTCGCATTATAGCTATCACACTCAGACTGGGTATAAGTCACGGCATCTGTCGTAATCCTATTGATAAACTTGTCGCCACTGGCATTGGTCGTTTCCCAAACAGGATTGCCACTGGCATCCCATGCCGCAATCCACTTACCCGTACCAATCTCGATGTTCGTGTTGCCGTTGACGTCTGCCAGATAGCCGCCGCCATAGATATCACCGATACTACCGATGGCAAGAAGGGCATCTTTGCCACTAGGATGGCTATCCACCTTGTAGGTGAAAGCGGGTTCTGATTCTGTAGCAGCTTTTGTGTGTTCGCCTTCAGAATAATCCATTCCTTCAGGAGGAGTGTTTGCCCACTGGGCTGGTATAACGCCCTTCTGCATATTGACATTGATGTACGGGCTGCCCACCACGAGTGCTTCATAACCGCCACCATAGATAGTGCCAATCTTGGTAGCTGAGATGATATTGATGCGAGGATTTTCCTTCGGGTAGCCGAAGAGGTCAGCAGCAATCAATGCGCCCTTGACAGCAGTTTCATTGGTCTCATCAACACCTGCCAAGGCTGTAGTTACAGCAGACTCATACTCAGCCTTTGTGCGAGGCTTTCCAGTAGTCTTGTCATAGCCATAGATAGAGTATCCAGCCATATAGCCGCCGCCATACAGATTGTCGATAACAATCGGCTTACAGCTACTCTCCTGGATATTGATGGTGATAGAACCTCTGATCTTTCCTCTCGTATTATTACCACCATAGATGCTACCGAAATGGCCATTCGTAATATTCAGTATCACATCACTGTTCACGTCGGCAGCCTCAGCGGCACCATAGAGTTTATCCGTATAATCCACACAATTCATGGACATTTCAGCCCTACCATCAATATCAGCATTCTTACCTGCAGCGGTTGATTCATCAACAACCACTGGACAGTCTGTAGATGTCTCATACACCGACAAGGCTAACGAACTGATATTACCCTTCTCGTTACTACCGCCATATACACGATGGACACGTCCACCAAGTACTTCAGTCTTGGCTTCGCCCTCACCGTACTTATAGTAGGCCTGTCGATATTCCTTGTTGCTAGCATCAGTATTCTCAATGGCCTTGTACGGGCTTAAAGTTGTACCTGCGCCATGAGTGGCTGAGTTATAGCCATCCTCACCATATTTCACATAGTGGGTAAAGTTGTTATATCCCACATTGGCGCCTGGATTCTCGTAATATACCGTTGATGCTCCTTCTGTTAACGAATAATTATCCTTACCGTTACCGCCGCCAAACGCTTCGTGAATTTCGTAGGCCGAAAGGATGTCGAGCGTTGTAGCCGAAACAGGAGCGGCATTACCACCGCCATAGACCTGCTTGATGCTAGTCTCGGTACAGCCTTCGATGATGACCTCCGTACGCGCCGCCTTTTTAAGGAGAGCGTCTGATGAAGAGGCATTCGTTGGTTCATACTTTGCCAAGTTACCGCCACCGTAAACCGCCAGCACATCATACTTTTTGTCAGCAATGGCTTCAATCATGTTGTTGATAGCCTCTTTCTGAAGTTTGTCGTTGGCAGCAGCACCGGAAATTGCCGAATGAAGCGTTGTGATTTCAGACTTCGTCAAGCCTACAGTATTAGCAAGTTTTGTAAGGTCGTCATCTTCTTTGTTGGCTGTATAGTTGTCTTTCGTATAGTCAGAGAGTTTCTTGAACTTCGTATACTTTGTCGCAATATCCGATTGGTTCTTATGCTGCGTCTTATAGACATGTACCAGGACATGTCCCTTCGGCGTACCGTTCTGGTCGTTACAGCCGAAGATACGCTGCACAATACAACCCTTGGCACTGCTTGCCACATCCTTGTTCAGTTCCACGGTGGTGTTGCCGCCGATGTTGGCCTCCACGGCTCCTACATCGGCCTTGATACCCTTACCGCCACCGTAGGCATTGTGCTTGATCTCGCCGCCGGTGAGGCTGACCTTGGTATCCTTCTTCACACTGCCTAACTCACCACCGCCATAGACGTTGCCGTAGATGACGGGATCGTTAGCGCGGTTAGTGGCATTGGGCTTGATGTTCACCTCTGTCCAGATGGCAGTGGCAAACATCGGGTTCTCCACGGCCACCAGTTCGGCTTCACCACGGCTGGCTCCGAAGACGTTGCCGCCATAGCCCTCCTGACCGATGGTGCCGCCGCTGATGGTGACGATGTTCATAGACTGTTTGCCCTGAACATTGTCGCCCTTCTTGTAAGGCTCATAGTCCTGTCCATAGAACTTGGGCATGCCCGTACCGGCCACCGAACCACCACCATAGACATTGCGGTGGATGATACCGCCCTGGATATCGACCTCACTGAAGCGTGCCACACATCCAGCCAAGAAACTGAGACCTTCCACCTCACCTTTGCCATCCTTATAGTCAAAGCGATACTTGCCGATGCCGGAACCGGAACCGAAGACGTTGCCGCGGTGCTGCCACTGCAAGTCGCTTTGATCCTCATCGGTATATTTATTGCCTATCTCACCGCTGTAGATGGTGATCTTGGCATCACGACGCATGTGACCGTCCTGACCGCCGCCATAGACAGAGGCAAAGATGCGTGGCGCATTGCCCGAAGTGCCTGCTGTTGCAGGGTCGGTAGCCTGGTCCTTGGTGCCGATGATGATTTCAGCCTCATTGATGTTACCCACATGGAAGGTGGGGTTATACAGGTGAACGGGCTGGTTGAAGACGTTTGGCGCTGCCTCACCGCGCGAACCGCCCACGACATTGCCCGTTGGCAGATCGCCATAGACGCCATCGGCCGTGCCGATGGTGCCGCCGGTGATGGTGATGGTGGCCTTACCGCTACCCAGGAAAGCCTGGCTATTAGCGCTCACGCCATCCCACAGGTTGCCCTCGATGGCTTCGCCGTAGCCGCACATGTTGCCGAACTTAGAATAGTCGTCGGCACCACCGGCATAGTTGCCCTTGCCCACAGAAGCCATGAAGCCACCGCCATAGACACTGCGCGTCACATGACCGCCACTCATGGTGAGGCGGGTGTTGCCATAGACCTTACCGGCAGTGATGCTGTAGATCTTGCCGTCAATAAACTTATTGGTCTTGAAATCTTTCAGTTGTTGATTCTCAGCCGTGACATCGTACTTGTCTTTACCCTTACCACCAGCATAGACGCTCATGCCGATAAGGCCGCCAGTAATATCGACCTTGGTATTCTCATAGACATGACCATTCTCGCCACCGCCATAGACGGCACCGAAGATGTCAGGCGAACCAAGTGCCGGTGTGGTGCTGTAGTGGATGTTTACTTCCGTCTCACGCACATTAGCACAGAAAGCTTCCTTGTAACGCTCCATAGCCTTACCCATGCCGCCACCATAGACATAGCCCTGCACATCTTCTTCGAGCGCAGTTCCGATGTGACCGCCGGTGATGGTGACGGTAGCCTTGCCACCTTTCTCACTTGTATTGGGCTTGTTAGGCACATACGTAAACTCGTAAGGCCAACTCAAGGCAAAACTCTTAGTAAGATCGGTGTGCTTGACAATAGAGTTATAAGCGTATTTCTTACCGTTGATGGCAGCAATGTCGCCACCCTCATTCTCCGTGGCACTATAGTCGATGATGCCCACGCTGGCCAGCTTGCCGCCACCATAGACATTCTTCGCTACTGTGCCGCCAGAGACGGTGACCGTGGTGTTTCCACCCACCATACCTGCCCACTGCATAGGCGTATAGACATAGTGCATCTGGTCACCATCCCACTGCACGGTGATAGGTGTCGCATGCTCATGGTCATCGCTGCCATAGCCGCCGCCGAAGACGTTGCCGCTAACGGTACCATCGGAAACGGTGACGGCAGCATTCTCACGAACGGTACCGAACTCACCGCCGCCATAGACATTGCGCGTGATAGTGCCGCCAGTGATATTGATATTCGTTTCCTTCGCCTGTGCCAACTCCGGCCATTGCGGATTGAATGTCGTATTGTCAAGCAATTTCAGACGTCCCATCGAACCGCCGAAGACGTTGCCGCTGTGCTCCGCACCATCGCCGGTAACGCCAGCCTTTCCGATGGTGCCACCGCTGATGTCGATGGTGATGTGGCCGTAGGTGTTGCCACCGGCATCCTCATCCTCATGCAGCTGTCCATACTTTTCATTGTTCGGGTCGGTGAAGAAGAGCCCCACCGAAGCCAGACGGCCGCCGCCATATACGGAGCCGAGCATGGTACCGCCAGTGATGTTCACATCGACATTGCCACCCACGGTACCTGCCGTAAGTGCCTCACCGCTGAAGCCACGGCCGCCACCGAAGACATTACCATCCACGTATGACGTTCCCCAGGTACCAATCTTGGCACCATCACCGATTTTCACCGTTGCATCGCCTAATACGTGACCATCCTCACCGCCACCGAAGACGGAGCCGTAGATGATACCGCCTGTGACATTGACCTCAGTCTCTTGAACATTGGTCCACGTGTTGAAGTGCGTTCGCTGGTCACCCTTGCCTGCACCGAAGAGGTAGCAGGTCACGGGGTGCGCGGCTATCTGCTTCAAGGTGCGCGGTACGCCAAGCGTGCCGCCCGACATCGTGATGGTACACGAACCCTTGACGTCGGTCATCTCGTTGCCGCCATAGACACTGGTCAGGATATGACCGCCGGTGATGTTCACCACGGTATTGCCGCCCACCGAGCCAGCCCTCTGGTGCCACTTGCCAGGCTTGTACGGGTCTTTACCAGATCCACCTCCGAAGACGTTGCCGTAGAATGTGTGGCCGTCAGTAGCACTGACAGCACCGCCCTTGGAGTCGTAACCCGACTCGTTGGCAAACCTGTCGTATGAAGCATACGGGCTGGCGTACGTCCAACTTGCACACTCCTTCAACGCATTACCGTCCGTGACAGGAGTTTCTGTTGGGTCAATGAATGCTGATTCTTCATATTTGCCCAAAGAAAGCCCGGTATCTTTATTGTATCCGACACCAATCTGGCAAGTTCCCTGAATGTTGACTTGCGTACCTGCAAACAGGTAACCGTTCTCACTACCGCCATAGACGGAGCCCTTGACGAAGGCGTTGCCGCCGATGGTGACCACGGTGTTGTTCGTGATACCTAATGTTTCGACATACTTGATGTACGCTTCTTCCTTGCTCGCATCGGCATAGCTCTCCCAGGTATAGACGCTACCGTTCATATACCAGCGTCCGGCACCCTCAGGACCTACGTCCTCGTAGGGCAGGATACCCTTACCGCCGCCAAAGACATTACCATCGAAATCAGGCTTACCTACTGCCTTCATGCTCATGTTGTCAGGACCAATCTCAGCATAACCCTGAATAACAACGGTACTCTTACCACCGCTCTTCAAACCGTAAGGCATACCTAATTCTACGTGATATTTGGTAGTATCAGCTGGAGTAGTGGCAATCCAATAACGTCCTAACGAAGCCAACTTGCCGGCACCATAGACGCTATGCTTCACCCAGCTGTCGCCCGCGATGGTGACAGTACTGTTGCCGCGCACCAAACCGGAGTAACCGTGTGTGCTGACACCCTGACCGGCACCATAGACATAGCCCTCGATGACTGGCGATTTCGTAGCACCACTTGTTCCGTTGCCTATTCCGATGGAGACCTTTGTATTCCTCTCTACACGGCCTACCTCACCGCCGCCATAGACACTGCCGCTTATTGTGCCGTGACCAATGGTAACAGTCGTTCCACCCTCTTTTAGCGTATATGTTGCAGATTCGCCTTCGCCTTCAACAGTTGCTCCGTCATCATTTATGCCCACCATGGCTTTTGAGCACGTGAACGAGTCTGCAGCACCCTTGCCGCCGCCATAGACGTTGCCGACAATAGTGACTTTCTCCGCACCTTCGGCTACAGCCTCGTAAGTGCCAGCATTATCCTTGGCACAGATGTTCACATACGTATTGCCGGTGACATCGCCTTCTTTTCCGCCACCATAGACAGAGCCGGTAATGTGAGCGCCAAGGACATCATACTTACTGCTGCCATTTAGCGTCAGGTGTGCAGGTGTCTTCACAAATGCGATATCCTTCTCGGTACAGACATTCACCGTGGCGTTACCCTCGACACCACCTTCGTTTCCGCCGCCATAGACATCGCCGATGGTTCCAATGGCATCGTTAATGATGCCAATGCCTGTCAGGTATTGATAATAGGTGACACCATCTGCGGCTTTCGTACCAGGCTCTGTTATCTTTGTATATGTAGAACCCGACCGTGTATAATATCCAGTAACAACAGACGTTCCTACAGTGAGACCATAGACCACTGCATACGCATCGCCGCTTTGGATATTGGGAATCGGGTCGCCGGTATAACCGGTAGGAATCTGGAATCCATGACCAGCCATACTACCCTTCACCATATTGATATTGACAGCCGTGTTACCGTTGGCTACGGCATTATCGCAACCGCCAAATACACGATCTATGCGGGTAGCTGCCTTGATGTTGACGTTGATGTTACCAGTAGTAAAATTCTCGTAAGTAGATTCGCCTGTCTTCTTCTTGGCACCTGTACCGGGATAGTCAGCACGCCGACCGCCACCAAACAGGTTCTGGATGATGATGGGGTTACACTCATCCACCTCTTCAATATTGATGGTGATGTCACCGCCGATACTTCCCTGACGGTCGTTGCCACCATAGACAGAGGTATAGATACCGCTGGAGATATTCACCGTAACGCTACCTCGGATATTGGCATTATAAGAACCGCCAAAGACGAAGGCGACTTCGCCCTGTCCACATCCTGCCAGATTGAGGATAACGTCTCCATCGGTGTCAGCTTCCTTGCTGGCACCATAGACATTATCAACCACCAAGGGACATTCGCCCGTTTCCCTCCTAAGGTCGCTACCGCCAACAACACCCTTGGAGTCGCTGCCGCCAAAGGCCTCACCAATGGTGCCGCCTTTCAGCAGGACATTGGTATAATTAGTAACATTAGCGCCGGGGTTGTCAATCCATGTACCGGTCTTGTTGATCTTGTCACCACCATTTCCGCCACCAAAGGCATAGCCAATTTGGAATGACCCTTCTATGATGACATCCGTAAAGGGTACATCGGAGGCATTGCCACCGCCATAGACACGCTCGATACTGGTGTCGCCACAACCTTGTATCAGTACCTGCGTCCGTCTGCCAAATTCCGCCTGGACATCATAGTCACTTTCATTGGGAGTGTAATGAGCCATATTGCCACCGCCATAGACTCCTTGAATCTCAAACTGGTTCTTCACGTGGTCACCATCGTCCAAGCGTTTGGTTGACACAACCGTAACCATGACGCTACCCTTTGGTGTGCCATTCTTATTATTACAACCAAACACGCTACCGGTCGTAGCAATAGTCTTGCCATCTACACGCTCGGTCTCTTTCGTGAACTTCGTGCCATTCACTGTAACTTCCACATCACCATAGACCATAGCGGCTACGGCACCCTCACCGGTGGATTCGCCTGAGGCGGTCAATTGTCCTAAACCGCCACCATATGCATTACCAATAGTTCCGCCTGTCAGTGAGACTATCGTCTTGTAGGTGGTACCATTGGCTGCAACTTTCGAGAAACCTTCAAGTTTCTTATAGTACTTGATGTTCTCTACAGCTTTGCCGGAAGCAGGTGTATATGTGTATGGTTCATTTTCGCCCGACCTTGTATAGAAGCCGTCAACACTCGAAACGTCTTTCGTGAGATGTTTCACCTCGGCATAATAAGTGTCAGTGCTTGCATCACTCCAATTATTAGTAGCTGCATCCCAGTTATCGGTATTCGTATTGGCCAAGGCGCCGCCACCATAGACGTCGTTCTTGACGACACCACCACTGATGCTGACGCTAACGCTACCTGTGACATCAGCCACACTACCGCCGCCGAAAACATCGTTGGCGACTGTACCGCCACTGACACTGACGCTGACATTTCCCGAGACGTTAGCCTCACTGCCACCGCCAAAGACATCGTTACCTACCGTGCCGCCTTCCATGATGACAGAGGCACCACCGGTAACCGCAGTTGAACCGAGACCGCCGCCATAGACGTTGTTGTTCAGCGTGCCCTTATACAGCTTCACAGTGGGACTGCCGGTGCAAGCAGCCATGTTGCCGCCACCATAGACACTACCGGAGATAGTACCCGTGCCGCTATAGGTGTATGGAGCTTCAGCCCCTATCTTTGTACCGATTTCCACATCTACGGTGCTCTTTGGCATACCGAGCACATTGTTACAGCCAAACACCTTGTTGACATTACCGCCATCTACATTGACAGTCACTGGGCCATAGACATCAGCAGCATGGTCATTTTCTGTTCCTTCATTGTCTTCACCCAAACCGCCGCCATAGAGGTTACCGCTGATGGTACCACCAAAGAGGTTCACCTGCGTTGTCTTTCCTGCCGTTGCCGTTTCCACACTGCTAACCAAGTGCGAATTTACCTTACCCTTGGCACTACCACCATAGACATCACCTGTGATGTCGGCATAGCCAACGTAAACAGGAGACACTTCTGTGCCTGTATTAGTACCAATATTTACTTTTACATCGCCCGTGACATGGGTGGTCTCACCAAAGCCGCCACCAAAGATATTACCAGTAATTTTCACACCCAATGGCAAGTTTGCTGTACCGATGTTCAGCGTTGCATCACCTTCCACGTCGGCAGAGTAACCACCACCATAGATGCCTGCAGTTATCGAAGTGTTCGCATCCGAAGTCGGGCTAAGATAGTCATCACCGCTTATGATTCTGACACCATTCTCAATCGTGTTCGATTCGCCGTCTTGTGCCAATGACGTACCAATGTCGAGGAAGGTGTTACCCTTCACCCTGGCTGCATTACCACCACCAAAGACCTGACCAATCTTTCCGATGTTATCCCGTTTCACGCCATTAACGATGCCCTTCATCGTATTTATCCAGACATGCGTATTACCAATCACCTCTGCTTGGTTACCACCACCAAAGACCTTACCGATAGAGGTAAATGCGATGGCATTCACTTGAATAGCAGCCCTGCCTGCTGTTGCTTCATTGAAATACAAAGTTCCTTCTGGATCTGTATTAGCTGTCCATGTCTCTCCACTCTTGGTACATCCATAGATGGAGTAGGGCGCTGCATTACCACCACCGTAGAGCTCACCGATAATTAGAGGTTTACAACCATCCTCATAGACATTCACCGTGATAGAACCTCGGATATCGCCACCGGCATTGTTGCCACCGAATACACGACCGAACTTACCACTGGTTACCGTCAGCGAAACGTTGCCATTGACAGTAGCCATCTCGGCACCACCATATACGGCATCCACAAAGTCCTCGGGCATACACTCCAGAGTGACGTTTACATCGCCATTTACGTCGGCATGACTGCCGGCACCATAGACGGTACCCACCTTCAGTTCTGAACAGTAGTCTCCGTTTGTAATTGTTATGGTTTCGTTCTTACCCTTTGTACTAACATCGGTACCGCCAACGATATCTCCCTTGGTGTTACTGCCACCATAGACGCTGTTGATATAGCCGCCAAGCAGCTTGGTTACGGCCTTACCCGTACCGTATGTTCCATTTGCATGATTAGCTGCATATGCCGTAGGATTAATAATACCCACATCGGCACCTGGATTCCCTTCGCCAGAACCATTACCGCCACCATATACAGCATTAATAAGGTAAGTACCCTTGATAGTGACATCCGTGGCAGGAACAGGTGCGGCATTACCACCGCCATAGACATGGTCAATACTCGTCAGGTCGCAACCTTCAATGATGACCAATGTCCTCGGCCCGTTGGGGGTAGTGGTAGTAGACGTATTCGGTGTCACAGGATCGTAGGCTGCCTCGTTACCACCGCCATAGACAGCCTGAACGTCATAGACGTCGATGTCATCTTTTGCAAACTTCGCAGCGATATTCGTTTTCGACGCATCCTTGTTCTGCGTACCATAGACATGCACGGTGACATTACCCTGAGGCGAACCAGAGGCGTTATTACAACCGAAGACCTGATTCACCACACAACCTCTGCCACTAGTCCCGATATTCGTACCCGTGATTCCATCAGCAGAAGTAATGCCATTCAAATCTACAAGAATATCTCCATAGACCTTGGGACTATGCGTAGCATCACCCAATGCGCCACCGTAGGCATCACCAACGATGGTACCGCCGCGAAGATTGAGCCGGGTCTTGTTTAGGCTCGATTTCTTTTCCGAATCAGCCCATGTTTCCGTGGCTTTTCGGTAATATTTTTTATTTTCTTTTGCTACCGTATCCTTTGTTGTGGAGAAGATGCCACCAAATGACTGTTCATAATACCCGGTTACTGAAGTTTCGCCCACGGTTAGTCCCGTAACTTCCTCGTATTCACTCCAGTTCTCTGTATTCGTGTCAGCATAAGCACCACCGCCATAGACATTGTGGTTCACAGTACCTCCATTGATATTCACAGTGACATCACCTCGGGTTGCGCCCAACACACCACCGCCATAGACGCTGCCGAGCAAGGTTCCATTGTTGATGTTGACCGTGGCATCTCCACTCACCTGGCCAGCACCTGCATTTCCCGCAATACCCTTACCGCCACCAAAGACGTTGCCAGGACTATCAACAGTTACGTTACCACTATCATCGGCCTTACCAATCTGGCAATTACCAGATATCGTTACTAATGTGTTGTGCTGAACAATACCATTTTCGCTACCGCCATAAACGGAACCTTCCGTGGAATGGATGACGCTTACTGTGTTACCCGGGTTGATAGTCACTTCGGTCTGAGTTGCCAAGGCCAGGGTCTGAAGATATATAAGATAAGCATCTTTAGAAGCAAATGTCTCCCAATTACTGCCACCGTCCATACGTCCTGGCTTGGGATCGGTAGTTTCCCAGTCCACAGGCTCGACACCCTTGCCACCACCGAAGATGTCTCCTTTGATTTGGGTTGTACCTGGAATGTTTACGCGACAATTTCCTGAGGTGCTATTCGCCTGAGAATACGGCAAACCGCTGTCATCGACGTTATATTTTCCCACAGAGGCAATCTCACCACCGCCATAGACGTTATGCTCCACCACTGCACCATTCCGGACAATGACTTCCGTGTTACCGCGCACCAGAGCCGAATAGCCATGGGTGTCTTTACCCTTGCCGGCACCGAATATGTTTCCCTTGATAGTGGGTATACTATCTGCATTTTCGTCCTTAGGTCCTATGGTTACAGAAGTGTTCGTTTCCACTCGACCAAGCTGTCCACCGCCATAGACATCACCCTTCACCACGGCTCCTCTGATTCTAACAATAGTGTTATTGACCATGCCCTTCTCGCACCAGAAGTTGTAATCCGAGCCCTTGCCTCCACCATAGACATCACCGGGGTATTCTTCGGTCGCATCAGCATCACCAGCAGGACCTACCGTACCGCCAGAGATGTCGACTGTAGAAAGGCCGGTACCTTCTGCCCATGTGTAATTGCCGATAGGCTTCCCTGCAATAGGAGTCAATGTACCCACATCGCCTAAATTACCGCCACCGAAGATATTACCCTTCACCGTACCGGCTTTCATGTTCACTGTCGTAGTCTTCTGTACATCGGCTTCGTTACCACCGCCATAGACATTGTTCTGGATGAAGGAGGTTCCACCGATTTCATCGATTTCGACTGTTGTGGTGCCTACTACTATAGCCTTGTTACCACCACCGAAGACGTTCAGGACACCTTCGGTTGCTTCCGTGCCTTGAATTTTTACATCAGTATTACCATTCACAGCCGACATATCACCACCGCCAAACACACCGCCGGTAGTCTCTGAAACTTCACCTTCCTCATCGAAAATTTGGCCTCTGACGATGGTATTACCACTGATGGTCAGGACTGTATGAGCTACCTGTCCGAGTGCAGTAAGATTGGCTTTTGTTTTAACATATTTACTATCTTCAGTACCTTCTCCTCCATTGGCAGGGTCGTTATCTACGTGCTTCCAATCATAGTCAGTTGTTTCAGAGAAGACACCTGGCTCAAACATACCTGAGTTACTGTTAAAGTTAGGATTGGTTGTAAAACCACCATTCCTGACAGGTATCTTAGGCAATTCAGCAGAATAACCGCCACCGAACACATTACCATGAACCGTACAACCATTAAGGGTTGAGGTCGCTGTACCTATAACACTACCTAAATTGCCACCACCGTAAAAGTTCTGATTGATGGTGCAGTTAGTCAGAGTGGAAGTCACGTTATTACATTGTGCCAATGAGAACGAAGCAAAGTTCACATAGAAACGCACACCAGCTTTACCTGATGTCCACACAAAGAATTCATAATCAAAGTCGGTGGCTACACCATAACCTTTTTTACCATATTTGGATTGTACCGCATCCGTCGTCTTTCCGTCATAGAACTTACCCTTGTCACCAGTGTAATAACCATTAAGTGTAGTCCATTCATTTGTTTTATCTACATCGTAATATTTCTTACGGCTATAGGAATTACCGCCATTTCCGGCACCAAAGTATTTGCCGAAAGTACATCCAGTAGCGTTGGTAACAACAGTCTTGTTGATAGCCATGTTACCGAACTTCGGTCCACCGCAGAACTTATCAACATAACTATAAAAGATATCTGTTTGAATATTACCCTGTGCCGATTTGGCATCGTTGATACCGCCGCCATAGAACTCGCTGATGTCAGCATTATAGATTTGCCAACGAATGTCACCTTTGCCTCCGCCTACTGTTCCTATCTGCTCCTGTCCAGCACCTGCCACTTCACCAAAGCGGCCACTGCTGATATAACACTCAGCATTGTCATTTCGTACAGTAGCATTCGGATTATAGGTACCCGTCAAATAGAAACTGTCATAGTCACCACCCGTAACGGAAACCGGCACGTGAGGTGTTGAATTACTACCGTCACCATGAACGCCCATACTGAAGGTCTTGAACCACACATTACCTCCCACATGGATATAGATGGTCTTTCCTTGGACGTCTGTGCTCTGTGTTGATACGAACTGATCGACAACACCGCCAAGAAGAATCATTGGGGCTTCACTTTTAGTCACACTAGCCAAGTTCTCATACTCAATCTGACTGAAGTACATCAGAGCGGTATTGGTAAGTTCAAACCATCCTTTTGTCTTAAAGATGGCAGCATTTCGAAGAGAGGTCGCTGCATTTGGCTTCTGGGCCTGTGCTGTACCAGGGATATTCAGAAAGTCAAAGCGAATAGGTGATACCGCATCACGTGAACCATGATTATATATGTAACTATAGTCAGGCTCATTGTCCTTATCCAAGTCCACCGACATGATAGTGAATGGAACAGTTCCACCTGATGGGACGGTGCTCTGATGGAGGTTTCCTACCAGCACGATAGCAAGGTCATAGACCGAAGAAGAACTTTTACCTGAAAGAGCATTACTAATAGATTCATAAACCGTCTGCTCACTACCGTTAATGGTAATTTTTCCTGTTGGGAATTGTTTGTCTAACTGCTCAACATTTTGCTGTGAATAGCTGATATTGCACACAACATCCAGATATTTATCAGCGACGTATGCTGCTGTTCCCCAGTAAGGCTCAATGGTGATTGCTGTTACTCCGTATGGAACATCGAAATAGGCTCCTTGTGAGAATACACGGTTACTACCGCCTGTTCCATAGAGGTCTTTATTGGTACAATTGCGATCTGCAAAATTGTAACCGCCAAATGCATCGGCAGCAGTATATGTTCCTTCTGTACCGCCTGTAATACTAGTAATCTTCCAACCTGTTACAACCTTATTTTCAGTATAGTTACCTTCACCTACATCGTTGTAATATGGCAACTGCACCTTGTCGTAGTTGAAGTTGAAGTGGTCAAAATCCTTGTCAGTACGCTGTAGGGTAAGGCTGGTTTTGGACAGGCTCGCACCACTGGGGGCATTGCTGCCACTATTGATAGTTATCGATAATGTCTTACCTAACTTTCCACCATGGTTACGTCCTACAGACGCACTGTCTGGAGCATTTTCTACATCATAGTTGATGATAGAAGGATAGCAAGCCGTCTTTCCGTCATCAGTAAATCTTTTCTTCAGTATTGGATAAGGCTTTGGTTCATCGATATTTCTATCTGCCGTTTCCAGAACCCACTTCATCATATCGTCGGCACTCACCGACTCTTTTACTGATGATGCATAATATGCAGCCAACTTTTTATTACTATTCAGTAACAGACGATAGAACTCAAAGCGGTTCAGGTATTTATCCTCTACCGCAAGGGCACAATTATACTTGGATGCTGTAATATTTGCGGTAGGCAGTTTCTCATAAGCGTAATAGTTATAGTTGTTAAGACCACCATGTATGTTATCAATTATATTTCCACCATAGACAGGTGACTTATTGCTACCGGCAGTAATATTACCATAGAACATACAGTTCATCACCATGGTGCGAAGGTTAGAAGCAGTAGTCAGGTAAGCATTGTAGCCCACAATACCACCCACGTCAGTGCCACCTTCGATGTTGGCATAGCTATAGCAGTTGATGACGCGAGCACCGTCTGTCTTATCTTCCACAGCTTCCAAACGGCCTACAATGCCACCGACATTGTTAGTACCAGACACGCTGCCACTTAAAATACCGCAGTTGTAGATGCGGGTAGTGCCGCTGGCCGTAGCCGCGATGGCACCAGAATGGCCATCAGTATTGCTACTGCTGATACTGACACGGTCCAATATCACGTTCTTGACAATAGCATCCTTTGCGTATGCCAATAAAGGCTTGTCAAAATCGCTAAAGGTACGGAGTTTTCCGTCGATGGTACCCACAAAGGGGGCTGTCTTGGTACCGACGGAGGCTGTACCCATGGTAAATCCTTCGCCCAACACGTAGTAGCCACCCATGCTCTTGATGTCATTCGAACTAGTAACCACCGTGGGTACCATCTCCAGGGTCAGGTATTGGGTGGCATCAGCTTGTGCTGTCAGATGTGGAGCTGAGAAAGAGTTGACAACCTTTGTGTTATCGAAACGCGGCATTAACAGCATATTATCGCCGCCACCGTTGACCACCATAAAGGTGGTATTGGTGATGTTCAGCGTAGACTGATCGTAACCTGTAGGATGTAGCAGCGTAGCTGACTCCAAGTCCACGAGATAAGCAGATGTCGAAGTACCCGACCAGATATTGGTCAGGGTAGAAGTGGTGTTGTTGGTTGCCAGGTAACGTCTGGTGTTGGACACACTCTGAATCTGCACGTTATAGGGGTCGAAACCGTTTTTGCCAGCAGTGACATAATCTGCTTCTGTAGCTTCTTTAGTCTTTGCTTTATCCTGATGTCCTAAATCCGTAGAATAGAGATACCCCATCTCCTTATCAATGTTGAAGTTGGGTCTTATGTACCATTGCATATTGGTGTGTACACTGTTGATGTCGGGTTTAGTAGATTCTTCAGTCAACGTATTACTATCGGAGATCTTTGCATACACGTCTCCCTGCTTTACCAGATATTTCGAAGCCTGTGTGTCGTTGATATCAGCTGCTCCTGCGTATGCATTTGCATATATAGGATTCACTTCGTAGGTTACATATAAGTCACACAAGTTTCCTTTGGCATCCTTTATTTGAGGTATAGAACCTAATTCACCCAATTTTGATGTCGTGTAATGACTAGAATTACCTCCAGTAGAGACCTCTGAATTGAGGACAGGGGCAGAAACATCGTATTTATGATATCCATCAACTTTGTCAGCAGCAACAGGCTTCCAATAATGGTAAGCACTTACCATCGGACTACTGTATTTCCTGATCTTTGCATAGCCTTCTGTATCAGTAGAGCTACTCGGTATAGGCAGACGGACGATTTCCCATCCGTGCTGGTCAAGAAGAATGAGCATTGGCTTGAGTTCTATTTCCACAACAGTGAAATCTCCAGTTCCCATTGAGATTGTCTGAAACCAGTGTTCCTTCTTTTCCAGTTTCTTGTTAGTCGAACCGTCCTCACGCATTATCCAAGGTGCAGAGTAAGCCCATGCATCATAACTATGCCAAGCAGCCTTGTGGATTTCATCATTTGCACTTTCCAGGAACGTACGTTGGTCAGTGGTCAGTACAACTCTTTCTTCAATAGCAGTAACTTTTATACCACTTTTATCTAATAATTTGTTCGCCGTATCTCTATTCTTCCAGTATTGTTCAAAGCAGTTGACAGTCTGCCGTATACCTGTACCTTCTACCGCTTTGAAAGTCTTTAGAATCATATTGCTCGTTGACGTACCGAGAATCATGTATTCTGTAGGCTTTTCTTCTGTCACTGCAGAATGGTCAGAAATAGTACCCGTTACTACTTTAACTGTCTCATCATCTTGCGTGTAAGTATAAGTATATAAATAGGTATTACCATCTGTCGTTACATCACCGACCTTCGTGGTCTGGTTCTGACGCGACTTAACTATAACATGATAGGGATCAATGTCATCGCCTTCCAGGTTTGTACCATTATGGTTGCTTACGAAATACCAGAGCCAGCGTGTTCGGGTGGAAGCACCATCGGTCATTCCCTTTTCCCACTGGGCTTGACCATAGATGTTAAGGTTGAAGTCGCCATTGTTATAGGGATAGATAGCTTTAGTGCTTTCTGTTGATATGGCATCACTATTTTCCTGATAGAAACTGTCACCCTCACTAAATTTAAGCAGGTAGGTTTTTTTACCTTCTATATCAATATTGGTATTGACATCGTAGGTGACATGTATAATGTTGCTTTCACCACGATCATTGACATCAAAAATTTCCTCGAGTCGCGTAACAACTCCTGTCTCATTGTTTGTTTCGGTCTTCCAATAATGATATGTTGTCACCAATGGGCTTCTCCATGCAGTAGGCAATTCCAATCCCAATTCCGAATTGTAGGGAATCATGCTTTCTATCACTTCACCTTTCTTGTCTATCAGTGTAAAGGTAATAGGCAATTTAACGGTATTTACTTCCACTGTAAACACTTCTAAATTGGAATTTACGAATGTAACATCTACATAGGCCGTCTCAGTTTGGGTAACGGGAGCTGTAGTTGCTCTTATGATGAATGGTTGAACTCCGCCAACAGCCAGGGTTGCCGAAGAGTAATTAAGATAATTAGTATTTGTATTTACGTTTTGGATAGTTACATTATAGGGGTCGTTACCTGTAACATACCACAAATATTCCCTGTCGCTCTTATATTCATTAGTATAGGTTGTGGCATCGATACCAGTATCTTTGAGATAAGTATATGGACTGCTTGTATATCCCGTTTTAATATTATAAGGATTGGAGTTTGTTAGTGGCAGAAATTTCTCACCCACATGCGTCGTAGAATAGGTAATGTAGATATTGGCATCACTTGCTGGTGTTGCGCTTATGGGGTCATGGATAGCAAAGTTTCCCAAGAAAGGAGCACCAATAGCCTCTGATCCTTCGAACGAATAGTACGTCACAGCCTCCCCGTTAAGATATTCACTTCGAATGGCAGCAGGGATGCTCGTATAGCCGCTCAGGGTAATGCCTGCTGGCTGTTTGATGGCGTAATTTGTGGCTACCTTGTTCGACGTGTTAATAACTTTGTATGTATATGTGTAAAGTGTAAATGTAGCAATACCAGATACCAAACTTGAATTTTCATTATCAATAGCAATAGCCTTGATAGATGTCATCGCATCGGTTACATTGAATGTAACCGCCTCGGTATAGGAGGTACCATCAGTCGTTGGATCAACGCCTGTAGTGGTATAATACATCTTCGAGCCGGTATGCGGAGTAATCGTTACCTCGCCCGTAGTACTGTTATATGTAATGGTTGGCTTATAAACAGTGGGCACTACATCTTGTGACGCAACTGCAGTTAGAACGATGCCGTAACGTTCGAGCACCGCTTTGAACGTACATGGGTCTTCTACTTTGTAACCACCAACTGGAAGCGTAGGACTTGAGGCAGTAGGGGTTGTGCCATCGATGGTATAGCGTATCTTGTACCCAGCCGGCAAGCTGTTGTTGTCTGATACAGTAACAATGCCAGCGGTACAAGTAATGGTAGGGGCAGCAAAAGCAGCATCCTCATGAGGCCAAAGGCCACCTTTTTTATTATCTGCATCTGTAGAATAAAAGCCAACCATACCTCCACTATATGGGCTTTTACCAGTTGTTCCGTAGTAATACTCCCAGTTGTCACCTGCGGGATTGAAATGACGATTGCTTCCTGTAGGTAAAGTGCCTGTATATTTGATGTTAAAACCAGTAATAGACGGGGTCATTCTTGTATTTTCCGTGATTTCAAACTTGAACACGTCACCAGGATCGTTGTCAGGATCCGTCCATGCCTCAAGGTGTATGGCTTTTCTATGGCAATTGTTGTTGTTTGTTTGTCCACTGACGCCGTTGATATATGGAGGCTCATATTTCACATACTTTCCAGTGAGGGCATGGATTATATAATAATAATTTCCAGTTTTTTTGATAATCCAGATGGAGTTGTTATCTCGGTTGGTTCGGTAGGTTGTCAGGAATGGCCTTTCTGGATCACCATTTTGGGTAGTATAGTTTGGGGAATACCAGGCATCCTCTTTATTGGATCGTTGCGGATTGGCAGCCGGTACCAAATACCAGTTTTTATCTGGTTTATTTACATCGTACCAATAGTCTTCATAACCAGATTCTTTACTTTCATCGTGGTTACCATTCCAAATAGCGTTGGCGATATAGTACACACCCGAATAGTCAGTCTGTCCCCAAGCTGCGGTAGTGCCCAGGGTTAGTATCATGAAAAATAGAAGTTTTTTAAGAGTTTCTCTTATAAAATTCATATTTCGTATCATATTTATATATCTTGATTCTTGTTATTTTTTCTGTTAGGATTTTGTTCCTGCGGGGAAACCGCAGGAGACGCTGCCAGCGGGGAAGCCGCAGGGCGCACTGGTTCTTTCCACCAGCTGTCCTTGGTGCGGCAGAGGGCCTGGGCCACGCAGTTCATCGTCTTGCAGAAGGGAACGGTGATCTGCTCGTTCTTGGGGCGGAACTGGTACTGCCACGGGGTGACGAGGAGCAACCGCCCTGCGGCGCAGGCGGCGACGCGCTCGGTGGAGGGGTGGTACACCTCCGGGAATCCGTTGTCGGCGATAATAATCGTGGCAAAACCACGATTCGCCGCCTCGTCGATGATGGCCTGCTCGCCGGGAGCGATGCGGGGCGAGACGAGGACGGCACCCCGTGCCGCCTCTTCTAAGCAGCGCGCCTTCTGCTCAGCGCGCCGCGCTTCATCGGCGCGGTGACAGACGACGGGCAGCAGCCGCTGCTGCAGCAGTGCCCGGTCGCCGTAGCTGTCGCAAACGATCGCCGGCGCCGGGGTAGCGGCGGTCATGCCATCGCTGCCGCGCTCAGTGCGCCCGGTGGTTTTGCCGACAAGGGTGTTCCCTCCGCTTAGTAGCAGCCGCGCCTCAATAGCGGCCAGCACCTCCGGCGTGGCCTGCTTCGGCGGGCATTCCTGCTGCAGGAAGCGCCGCAGGGCGGCGGGCGTGACGGCGGTGTCGATGCCGCCCCGTCTGGTCTGCAGGCGGGCGCGGTCGTGGCTCCGCTGCCAGCGGCTGCGCGGGTTGTTGCGGATATAGGCCCGCTGCGTCTCCAGCTGTCCCGGCTCTATCGGCTGTACGTCGCAATAGCCGGGGGCGAAGAGGGGTGGGCGGCCGGTGTTGTAGCGCGCTTTTTTGGCGGCAAAACCGCCAGGAGCACTGAAAGCGGCGGCGCCCGCCGCCGTTTCTGCCGCTGCTGCCGTTAGGGCGCCTTTCGTTGCCGCCGGCGTTGCCGGGGCCGTCTGCCCCGTTGCGGCCCAAAAGGCGCGGTTACAGCCGGCCTTGAAGCCGGCGATCACCTGCCCCAGATGGGCGGTGCGGCCGCTCTTGCTGACGATTGGGGCGCGTACTATCAGTATAAAATGCAGGTGCTCCGGCATGACGACGTGCTCGTCGACCGTGATCATCTCGTAATGGGCGGTGATGGCGGTCGTCAGCTCGTGTGCTACCCGTTCACCGACGGGTGTCAGGCTGACGGCGGCACTGTCGGCATCCATTCCCATGACGGTACCGAGGGGCTGACCAAGGGCCTCAGTCACATGCAAGGTGATGTGGTAGATGCCTGGGCGCGTGTAGTCGTGAGCGGCTGCGCGTCGGGTCATTCGGTGCTGTATGGGTTTTCTTGGTTCCATGATCTTTTTCGCTGTTCCTGCGGGGAAACCGCAGGACACGCTGCTTTATCTTACTGCTAATTTTGTCTTGTTTACGATGTAGAAGCCCGGCATATTGATGAGCGTCTCGATGGTCTGTCCTGGCTGGATGATGAAGGTGGTGATGCGGATGCCGTTGGCATTGTGGATGGTCACCTCCTTCGGAGCCTTCAATGTGGACTTCACGATGATATGGCGTGGACGCGATTTGATGATGAGTGCACCGTCGCCACTGTCTTCCTTGTAATCTTCGCCGAACTCGTCGCTGACGCTGTTAAAGACAATCTGTTCTGGCATCAATCGCCTGCTACTGCTTGTGGAAACAGTGAAGAAGGGACGGAAGGCACTCAGTGCTGGGGTCACATGATTATGGTCATTGACAGTGGTCTCGCCTGTACGTCTATAATAAGTGTCTCCAGAATGAGAATTATAATGAGACCAGGTAGCCTCCGTATTTCCATCTTCATCGGTGTACAGTTTACCGTTTGCAGTCACTTCGGTATTAAACTTTTCTTCATCCGCAAATGTGTATTTAGCACCTGAAGTGACATAAGCGTAATGAGCATTATTCAGTTTTATAAAGGCACTGCCGTCACTGTTCATGGCATAGTCGTTGTTCTTCAGACTGATGTTCATGTAATTGGGCTTGAAGTAATAGTCCTTGCTGTTGTAAGTGACTTTCGTTCCTGTCATCTCGTCATCGCTCACACCGATACCGATACCTGTGTTCGAGGCGAAGGTGATGGTCTGCTTAAGCAGTTTGTCAATCTTCTCGAAAGTATTCTGAGCCTCGAACTTTCCGCTGAGGTCGAACTCATAGTAGGTCTGGCCGGGGAAGCCGATGATGTAAGGCTTGGCGCCTGCCAATAACGGATAACTTGTATGGGTACGGTCTCCACTGTAATACTCCTGGTAGGTGTCACTGTTATGATCCTTCCTATCAAACTGCTTGTAGTAGTAGTCCCAGAGGAAGTGGTTGGTGACGGTCTTGTTGGAGCCGGTTGCGGTGGGGTAGTCGAACTTGGCAACAGTTGTTGCGTCTACGGTCTCTTCCGTGATGGCCTTGAACTCACGTAGCCAGTATTCATGGCCAATCTTTGTACCCGTACCGTTCTTACTTGTCTCGCTGCCGCTGTAGAAGTGGGTTATCTCACCCTTGTCGTTGGTGGTTACCAGTTCGGCGGTGAACGGGATGCTGATGCTCTGCCAGCCTTTCGTGCGGTCAACAAACTCCTTGTCGGCAGGCTTGCGCTGATACCACATACGGTGACTGCTGTCGAAGCTGTAGGCAATAGGAGCGTTGAAGTCCTCCTTGTCCACGAGCAGGTGGTCGTTAGTGGCCTTCAAGTTGTTCTGGACGAGGTGACCATAGACAGGCGATATGCAAACATCAACAAGACGATAGCCGTAGCTGTTGTCGTAGTAGTTGGTGTATGCCGGGTCAGCGAAGTAGCTGGTCAGCACATCGAAGGTCTTCTTATTGGCATAGCCGCTCACGGCAGTAGCTGCAGGTGCATAGACCAGCAGGTTGCGTGTCTCGTCACAGTTCTCGATGCCCGTCAGGCCGTCATCGTCGAGCAGCGGTGGGTAGAAGGCCGGGCTTTCAGCGGGGAAGCCTTCGGACACAACGCCCGTTCCCCACTTGGTGTCGTTATGGCCGGCGAAGTCGATAGCGGTCATGTGAGGATATGCCTCCTTAGTGCCGTCGGTTGACTTCTGAGCCAGATAAGCCTGCGGGTTAAAGTGGGCCACGCCCATGAGCTTTGACTGATAATAAGCCGGTGCACGGTAGACGCGGTTGGCATCTGCTTCATCAGAGATACGTCCACCGTCCCTCACCACTGCTGTCGGCACGTCCTGATGTGACTCTGTGGCGTAGCCGTAGGTCAGCTTCTGACCGAAGAAGATATAGTCATCGGGCCAGATGGGCGACCAGCGGTCTTCCTCCGTGGTTGTACTTCCAGTAGTAACGGTCTCTACCCAGTGACGCTCATCCTCTGTATCCGGGATGGTGCCTTTGGTACCGCCGTCATAGCGGAAGTCACCGTCCTTGAAGCGATTCTCTACATACTTGATGTTATTATAGCCAGACGAGCAGAGGCTGGCATTGCTGGCATAATAACCCGTCTGCGGCTCTGCCTGACCGGACTTCCAGTACTTGTATGCCAGACCGCTGTTCACACGCTTGTCGCTGTAACGCTTGTACAAGTAGAAGTTGTTCAGGTCGTAGGCCACCGTGCCGTTGTAGAATTGCTGTCCGCTCATCGGCGTGGCGAGACCGTGGCTGTCTGTGTCGGTGGTGTTGTAGGTCTTGTCGGTCTGACAATAGCTGTTGACAATCTGCTTGATGTCGCTGGCTGCTGAAGGATTACCGAAGACGGCCCTGACACTGCCGTCGGGCGTGCCGGTGGTATTCACCCAACAGCTCTCTACATAGCCGCCGCCGTTCTCTGCGATACCGGCACCCGTGAACGAACCTGTCACGCCGAGGTTATAGACCTCGCCGCAGAGGTAGTTGAAGAGTGAGTGGTCGAGACCGCTGATGGTATGACCGTCGCCGTGGAACACACCGTCGAAGCACTTGCCTGCCACGCCTTCGTCAACATCCTTTGTCTCAGGATCGTCGCTGACGCCATCGGCACCGATAGAAGTCCATGTACCTGTGTGTTTGATATCTGTACGCAGGAAGAACTCCAGGTTGCGCTCGGCACGGGTCTGGGTGCTCAGCAGGGCATGACCTACCAATGCCGTATTTGCAGAACCTGTGGCTGCCGTTATCTTGCCGTCAGCAAAGGTGTAGCCCTCGACGGGAGAACCGTCGAGCACACTCAGGTCATACAGGTTCTTGAAGTGGTCAAGGCCGTCCTTGCCGCTGCCTCTGTAGTCGTTGATATAGATCTTTGGTTCGCGCTTCACGTTCTTGTGGTCGATGTACATATGATGCTCCTTATTGGCATCCGACATCACATCGGCCAGGTCGTGGTAGTTGGCCACGCTCACTGGTACGAAGTTCGAATAGGTGCGTCCCAGATAGCTCTTGGCATAGTAAGCCACATAGTAGCCGTCCTGATACCAGTAGAGCGGGTCGAAACTTGGAGTGAATTCAACACCGTTGGAGTGGCTCTCGGCATCACGCTGCGACTCAAACAGCTCCCAGCCACCACCGGTCACCTCGTAGGCGCCAGGAGTGACAGTAGGCTCACGGAGTATGGTGAAGTCACCTGGCAAAATGATGTCGGGCTTCGAGATGTCAGCCACCGTAGGCACGCCGCTCTTGAACGTCAGGTGGATGTTCACCACATGGCGTTCGCTGATAGGTGTCACGTTGCCGTTGCCGTCGGTCTCATCGTAGTCGTACTGATAGATCACGGTGATGATCTTCTCCTTCGACAGGTCGTAGATGTTACTCTCGCGGCTCACGAACAGCGTTGAGGTCTCTGTGGGCGAGATACCGTGGATGGTGAAGTTCTTCTGCTGGTTGGGCAGGCGGTCATATTCTGATTTGCCGATAAGGGTACCGGGCAACACATTACCCTCACTGATGCCGCCACCAGCACCGGTCACCGCGCTGCTTGATATAGGCGTAACAGTGCCACCCTGCGCATAGCTCTCACGACAATAGTAATAGGTCGCGTTCTTGTGGTTTTCATCAAACGTCAGCTGGGTGATATACTCTTGTTCGTCGGTAGGCAGACTGCTGTAGCTCTCGCCGCTGATCACCTCACCGACAGCGTATGGCGTACTGCCAATCTGGAAGGCGGTGTTCACCACATAGTAGGTGCCGGCATCCTTCACGGCCACGGGAGAGTAATGGCGCTGCTCATTAGGCAGTGACTCATAGACTTCACGTGTCAGTTCGTCACCAACATAGACTTTGCCACCGGTAACGATGGAAGTAGAAACCGTCATGTACTTCTTACCATTATTAACGCCTTCTTCAGTTTCTGTCGGATCATCGTTCTTGCCTTTATACGTTGCTGTATAGTCTACGCTCTGGGTGACGGAATAGCCTGCCTTATTGCCATTCGTAGCATCGTTAACCTGTGCTTCTGATGTGTAGTTGCCGTCGTACTGGAATTTCTTGCCTTCTGCATTTTGGTATTTGGGATCGATGAGCAGGTCGAGGGCATCGTAGTTATAGTCGAACTTCGCATGGTCAGCTGCTGACAGCGAACTCCATGCCTCCAGACCACGGTAGTTCTTGCCAGACTCGAAGAGGGTGCCGCCATATAAGCCGTTTGCTGAACAATAGTATGCAGGAACAAGATTGGCCTTCAGCTCATCCCTCAAGGTGGCCAGGTCTATCAGCTGCTTCTTCTTCTCGGCAGTGAATACTCCATCAGTTGATAATGCTTTGATTTCATCAAGTGTCTTCGTACCGGTTTCATCCTTGATTGTATTCATCTTGACTCTTACATCATTAACATACTTGTCTGCCGCCGTCTTTGTCATCCTCGTGTCTTTAAAGATCATCTCATCCTTCGACACCTGGACGGAGTTGGTGCAGATATAGGCTACTTCCACATAACTGCTATTGGCATCGGCTATCGTCTTTGGTACGGTAGCTCCAACATTGTAGTGATGCTCGGAAGAACCGATTGTAGCGGTAAACTCATTCTTGACAATGTAGGCTTCCTCGAATACGGCCTGCTCCAGGTTAGCATCGTATTGCGGGTCTTCTTTTGTCAGGCCATAGTTGGGTATGGCACTGCCTAAGCTTGTATAGGTATCATAGATGCTCTTAGCGATTAGCTGACCTTCCGAGTATGATTGCTGTCCTAACAAGATTCCCTCTGTTATATCACTCTTCAGTCTAAAGGTAGGACCGTCATAGTAGGCATCTTTTCCTAATTTACTGTCACTGGTGACGAGAGGCAAGGCTTCATAATCTGCCAACATAATCTTGTCGCCATCAGAATTTTTCTTCGGCGTGTACCAGTTATCCCACTTGCTGGGATTGTTCACCTCGTAGGTGAGGATATAGCCCGTGTTATGACTGACATTGTTCGATTCGCGGAAGATGTATGTGTTGTCAGCAACATTCTTTTCGCTATCCTTAATCACCTCACCTTCGGCATTCTTATATGTGTGTGTACCGAAATTGGTGAATTCTTCTGCGGTCATGACGTATGTGCCGGCTTCATAGATCTTCTTTTCACCATTCTCTTCTTCATCGTCAATGTTCACAGCCACGCAGTTCGTATAGGTCTTTGCAACGAACAGGTCTTTCTCCGACTTACTGAGCAGATACCAGTCCCAATAGCTGATGGGGTCGTTTCGGTAATAGGTCTTGTCGTTGATCACCACCTTCTTGCCGTCGCCCAGTTTCACACCGGGAGAAGAATAGTAGGCATAGAGGTTGGGCTGCACGTTGAGCAGCTTCATCGTGCCGTGCGAGGCAGCGGCAATGGTCAGCGGGATGTCTACTGTCTCGCTGAAGGCATTGGGAATGCCGGTGTATGCCGAGATATACTGGTCGTAGACATACGTAGTACCCTTGATGAACCAGTAGTGAGCAGGCATGGCACCCGTACCATCTTCCTTGACATCGCCCAGATAGCGGTTGCTGACGTTGTAGCAGTCATCGATAATGGTCTGCGTGCTGTGGACGAAGTTACCGGAAGTCTCAAATTCCTTCTTGGTTTCGTCACTAGTAGTATATGTAAAGTCCCAATGTGTCACGGCTCCCTTGTTAAGCGCTGTCAGGGTGGTGTTCTTATGGCCCGACTTCGAACGTACGCCGTGCTCGTTCTTGGCATAGACGAAGCCGCCGCCAATACCTGTCGACACATTGATCAGGTCGAGCTCGATGACACCGGTGATGGGACCCCATACCTTCTCATACAGACCGCTGCCTGTGCTCTCTTCAGTAGTGATTTCCAGATATACGCCAGAAGCCAAGGCCACCTTGTTATGGCTGTTACCGTTGTTGCGCTTGCGTTCGTTGTGGAAGGCCTTCTTCCAGTTGTAGTAGGTGTAGTCCTTGTTACCATACTCGTATGTGTTGTCACCAATCTTGATGTCTGCCTGATAGGTGGTATGGTCTGAGTTGTCAGTGGTGCGTACAGCATATTTTAACTCACCGGTAGTCGCATCAATTGTATTTGCGTCCTCGTCACCGAAGTCCACATCACTGGTAAGTGCACCCAGATAGTTCACAATATTATAGATACCGAAGTAGTTGCCGTGCTGTTTCTTATGGGGGTCGCTGGCATCGTCAGTTATGACAGACTCCACCTTGTTCAGCGACACTTCGCGCACACGGTTGATGGTGTAGTTGGTATAGTCCACCTCTTCCGGCACACGATCCTGAGCTCCCTGCATCACCATACGACTGCCAAACACACCGCAGAAGTCGGCACGCTGGATGGAGTTCATCAGACGACCGGCATAGACGGGCAGCACACCGCTCTCTTCCCAATAGGGTTCAGCCAAATCGGGGTTAGGCACCCATTCACCGGTTTCCGTGTCATATTTGAGAATAGCAGGGCCATTCTCACCATCTGTAACAGATACTTTCTCACCGTTCTTCTCTGTCACAAACAGACTTTGCATCTCATCGGCAGTAATGGTCGAGGCCTTGGTGGTAAATCCGTTAGCATCTGTTGTCGCGATTTTATAAAGTGTACCGTCCTTGTCCGTACAATTCTTCTTACAGGTGTATCTCAGCTCGTAGTAGTCGGCCTCGCGCTTGGGCAGGGCGTGGTAGGCATCGATGCCTATCTGCTTGGCAATGCTGTAGTAGTCGGTGCCGTAGTTGGTGATGTTCAGCTCACGGTAGCCGTCAACCAGCGTTAGGTTACCGTCGCCATACAGACCGCCGGTATGGCGGGTGCCCAGCGTAATCATGTCACGGTGGTAGATGTCGTTCACGGAAGCGGTGGCGTTACCGAATACCGTGGCGGTGTTGGCACTCGTGGTCAGTGAACCGGCAGGGGTGTTACCACCGGCAAACACGGCGTTATGGATGATGATGCCCGTGGGATCCAAATACTCCCAACGGTAGTCGGACGACTTGTTACCCATGGTGTTCAAGTCACCGATAGACACATATTCGCCCGCCTTATAGCTGTGGCCGTTGATGGTCACAGCATACAAGACTTTCAGATGAGGCTCCACCAGCACCTTACAGTCCTCGGTGAACTGCCGTTCGGTCTTGCCGCCACCGATATCTTCTGTCACAAAGTCACCGTTTTCATACTTGTAGTAATAGCCTTGATACAGTTCGTCGTAGCGGACACCGTCCTTCTTTCCTATTCCGAAGTGTGTGTTGTCTATTTCGTAGGCACTATACACATGCCCCTCATCGCCACCAGCGAAGACGTTACCGTTACCATCGGCCACACCCGATACCGTGCCTACCTCGCCGCCGTAGATATTTACCTCGGTCTGACCGAACACATAGCCGTCGCAGTAGAGTGAGCCGTGACCACCCAGGTTGTCGCTGCCTCGGCCGCCACCATAGACGTTACGATGAACCTCGCCTCCATACATCTCGATAAGCGTCTTGCCAGGACGGTAGATGCCTTCCAGGGATGTCCTACCAGTCGATGGCGACTTGCTCATACTGCCACGACCGATGGCGGCAATCTCACCTCCGCCGAAGACGCTGCCGCGCACATAGCCACCATAGAGTTTCACATGGGTCTTGTCAACAGTACTGTTGTCGATATAGCCACCTCCAAACAGACAGCCGGCATCCTGAAGGAAGGTATTGGGGCTGGCTTTGGTGTCGTCCTCAATCTTCTCTTCATATTTCTTGCTGTCGGCATTATACTGATAACCCACATAGCCGTTGTTCATGGTCAGATAGGCTGTGCCATAGACGGCACCGCCCTCTCCGCCACCGTAGGCATTACGCTGCACGGTGGGGATGCCGCTGGTGAAGCTGCTTCCGTCTACGTCGCCAATAACCACATGGGTCTCTCCAAGCATATCTGTGGCAGGAGAGGCACTGAAGGCTCCTTCGTGATGGCCTACATCGCCTTTCCATCCACCACCATAGACGTTACGGCAGCTGCCGCCCTTGATATAGGCATTGGCCGAGGCGGTAAAGCCGATGGGATTGCTGCTGGCATTATAGGCTCCCACACCGAAGAGGTCATAGACCGCACCGGTGGTACCTGCAGCATAGATGTCTTTCAACACCGTGCCGCCCAGCAGACCGATGTAGGTCGTGCCATAGACATCACCGGTAAGACCAACTTTCGAATCTCCCAGTCCACCGCCGTAGGCATAGCCGACCACCGTGGCTCCTTCGTGGATGCGTACATTGGTGTTGTAGCGCTTGTAGATGCGCTTCTTGGCAGCATCTTTTGCTGCTTTGGCAGCATCATTATCTCCGTCGGCATATTCATAGGCAGAATAGTCGCGGTCATCCATATCAGCATCGTGGGTGACGAGAGTCTCGTTGGTAAGGTTGGTCCAGGCATTGGTGGCATAGTCTACGTAAAATTCTGTCGTATTGCCATCACCATCAATGTCATTGGTGTCGGGTTTGGGCTCATAGTAGTCACCTAACATCCAGGCATCCTTCCAGTCTTCAGCCCACATCTCCTGAATCGTTTTTTCGTCAGATTCGTGCAGTTTTCCGGTCTTCAGCGTTGTCTTATTGCCTTTATCGTCAAGATTCCAATAATCATCCTGACTCCATCTCGGATCATCTCTCATGATCTGTGCTGATGGCTGGCTCTCATACAGTTGCATATACTTCTGCACGCTCTCCGCATTGAGCACATGGCCCATCTCGCCGCCGCCATAGACCTCATAGACCCTGGCTCCTGTGTAATCGCCGGCAACATCTTTCGGCTTGGGAAGCAGGTTCACCTCGGTATATTCCGACCATGTGTCGATACCGTGGCCTGCGCCATAGACGGTAGACAGGTAGCCCTTCTCCTTGTTCTTCCATACCGGTGACGTGACGTTTATCTTAGTGTAGAGTGTGCGGCGCTCGTTGTTGTTGCCGCCATAGATGGCACCCGTCAATGTGGCATCATTGCTGCCGTAATTCACATTCGATTCGAATACGTCGCATGGGGGCAGAATCTGCGTACCGTAGGCACCGCCGAAGATACTGTCGATATGGATGGTTGACGTTGCAGGCACATTAATCACGGTGCGGGCAGTGACACCCTCGTTGAAGCTGCCGCCATAGACAGACTTGATTTTGCCATGCAGCAGGTCTACGATAGCAGACAGTTGATCACGATCGAATGAGTCAATGAAGGTTGTTGACTTGCTCAAGCGCATACCTAAGCCGTCGTAACTGCCAGCGCCAAACACCTCTATGTTCTTAAAGTATTCCACGTCCTTGTCACCGTTCTTCGGGATGTCGATGAGCACGTAGCTGCGGTCTTGCGACTTGTCGCCATCACGGTTCTTCGGATAGCCGGTACCGCCGCCAAAGATGCCGGTGATATGGTTATTGCCATTCAGCTTTGGACGTATGTTCACGAAGCTACTGGACAGATAGGGCATCTCACAGTCGTCATATTCCACTTTATAGTCGTAGTATCCGTAGTTGCCACCGAAGATGGTGTCAACGCGGCCCTGCAGGTATTCGATATACGATGCCGACTTCATGACAGCGGGAATCTCACCAGCCTTGTAGCCGTGTATCAGAGTCTTGTCGGCATCATAGTTACGCAGACGAGCTTCAAAGTTGTAATCGTCCTCATATTCACCAAAGACAGTACCGCTGAAGTCGTTACCACCATAGACGTTATCCATAATCCACGGGAAACCGTCCTTATAGGTGCCGTCACCCTTGGGTTGACGGCCGATGTACAGCTCACTGTGTCCCAGGACGTTTGCCTCGCTGGCACCGGCAAAGGCATCATAGATGCGGCCATTACCCAGGTTGATCAGCGTATTGCCACAGACATCGCCCACCTTGCCGCCACCATAGATATACTCGGTCTCGGCCAGGTCTTCAACAGTGCCATCGCTTGAATAAATGGGGGTGGCACCATTCAGGTTCACGGTACTGCTGTAGCGTGGGTCGAACTCATAAACCTGGCTGGGTACACCGCTGGCATCATACTTAGTAACCTTCTTGCCTACCACGCCTTCCTCGCCGCCGCCACAGATCTGGAAGACATAGCCGTTGTTATGGTTCACGGTGGTACTGCCCCAGATCTCGGTATTCTTACCACAGCCGGCACCGAACAATATCAAGGCGACAGCATTCAGGTCATCGCGCTGTTTATAGAGGTCTACACCAGAGGCACGGTTACCATAAGGTCCCATTTCGTTGCCGAAGACCTCATCTCGCTTCAGTACGTCATCGTTGATGTTGATGACCACGTTGCCGTTCACGTGTCCGCTGTTGAAGCAGCCGCCATAGATATTACCACCCAGCAGACGGTTACGGGAATCAACGGGGCTGTTAGGAACGGGATAGAAGTCCTGCTCATCATCCTTGACAAAATAGTTTTTTCCGTCGGCAACTTCTGTACCATTGGACGTAAATTCACCATCGCCTCTGTCTGAAGTATAATACGTCTGACCGGTAGTCAGCGTTGTCCCGTTCTCAACAGCACTATAGACATCCCCCCATCTGTTGGTGTTCCAGATAAGCCGCGTCTGGTCTGCATCCCAGCGCAGGGGCGTGATGGTCATGTTCTCCAGATTGATTTCCAGACGGTCTTTGATCTTTCCGTTCTCTGCTCCCGTCTCGGTATAGAAACTGGAAACGCTGGTTCCGCGCTCATTGCGGGCTCCTAATACGCCGCCTTCATAGGCAGCGCAGAGTTGCGTTCCCGTATGGTTCTCACCAGTCCATTTCTCTTCCACATCGGCATTGTTGCAACCGCCAACGAACTTCTCGAAGATATTCAGTCCACGGCTGATACTGTATCTGTTGTTGCCGGCGATGGCCATGCTACCCACGTTACCGCCGCAATAGAAAGAGCCTACGTAACTCGTGTAGTCGGTGTAGTTAGCGGGGTCGCCGTTGGCAATGGCATCAAACACGACGGCGGGCTGCAGGTTCATGGCCACACCTTCCATATAGTTGGCAAACTCAGTCTTATCCGTCAAGGTAAGGGAGCTATAGGAATTGTCTGCATACAATGCCAGAATGTCTTTGTCAACCATCTTCGCACCGTTATTGCCCAGGAACACCTTGTCGGCAATGACGTGGGAACCGATCTTCAGTTCCACCATCGGATTGCTCTTCGTGGTTGCCAGCGATGCACAGTTACCGCCAACAAAGATGGAACCCTTGATGATGGTGGGCTCTCGCTGGCTGGTACCTGCCAGACGGATAGATACCTGTTCGGCATTGGGACGGAAGGCGTTCAAGGCATCGACCGGGGTTTCGAAGCCACTCGTGCTATAATAGAAGTCGCCGTAGGTCTCATCACCCTCCATCGTCTCCACATCCGTATAGGCATAGCCACCGTTGCCAGCACCATAGATATCGCCGCGAATAGTCTTGTAGACACCGATGGCATTGCCGCCATACACCTTACCGGTCACGTCGTTACCGCCGTAGACGTTGTTGATGTCGCCGCCACGAATCAGCACGCGGGCCGACAGCTCCTTGGGGAAGTTATAGCCTGTCAGGTTAGAACAAGGGGTATAGACACCGTTCACCGTAGGACAGACATCAGCCATACGGCAACCGCCATAGACATTGTCGACCTTCACGGTAGATGTGGTGGGAATCTCCAGCAGTAGTCCCTCAGGACTGGTCATGTTGCCACGGTTACCACCACTGTAGAGATTGCGTATCTTACCACTCTCCAGGTTCCAAGTGGGTCGGATGGCCATCTCAGCCTTGTTGTTGCCACCAAACATACGGCCTATCTGGAACGAATCGCTCTCCACGTGTTCCTGGGCCATGCGGATGCCCATGTCATTCTTGATGCGGTCATCGGTCAGGATGCTTTCACCGGACTCATCATCTTCCAGTCCCGTTGTTGTGTTGACTTTAATATCTGTGACCACCTTGCTGGGGTTGTTGACGTGGATGACGGCTTTCTCTCTGGCTGTCACATTATTGCCGCCACCATGAGCAAAGACGATGGTGCCGCCCTGAATGTCCAGGTAGGTCTTGTCCAAATCGGGCATGATGAAGGGGGTCGTATTGGTTGCAACAGTGATGGTCGTGGGGATGCCGTTGATTTTCTGCTTTTCTGTTGCGATATAATTTCCAGAATCATCTTTCAGTGGATTGCCATCCACATCGGTATAGGTGAAGTTACCGTTACCGCCGGCAAACAACTGACCGATGAAGATTTTCTTGTTATCTTCGGCAAGGGTAGCTGGAGTCTTGATGCTTTCCGTTGTTTTATAGTCTGGATTGCCTTCGGAGAGACTATTTGCTTTATTATAAGCAGCAGCTTCTTCCGCTGTATATTTCACTGGCTCAGTCATCTTCGAGCTTATGTGCACGTAGGTGTTCCAGGTGTTATCTACACCATCCGTATTGCCTGCCAGTTCTGTAGGCAACGTCTCGCCGACAGCTGCCGCCGTACCGATGGTTCCTGCCACGTCGTTGCCGCCATATACATAGTTGATGACGGAATAGCCGGTGGCATGCGCACCGTCGATGTTCACATAGGCACTACCGCCCACATTAGCCATACGTGCACCGCCGAACACCTTATTTATATCACCCGCACACACGCGCACGTTAGCACTGCCGTTCACGTTGCCGTGGTTGCCACCGCCATATACGTTACCGCCAATCTTTATTTGCGCTACGCTAAATGATAAATGAAAAATGATAAATGATAAAGTTACCAATAGGCGCAATAAGGCTGTAGGTCTTATAAGTCTCATAGGTCTTATAAGTCCTATAGGTTTCATTGCCCTTCTTACTATGGTGATAACTTTCTTCATTCCACTATCATTGTTGGGTTATTGAGATCAGGATCCGACATCATATAGAGGTATGTGGGATTGATGGTCATGTTGAGGGTGTATTTCTTTCCCCGTTCTGCCGTCTCGAATCGGTCAATCAGTTTCATCGGGATGGTGTTCGTGGCCGTACAGTCCTTGCGGATCAGATTGCCGTCGCGGTGTTCGTCTGTGATGTTCGTGTCATAGACATCGTATGTACAGGTCAGAACGAGTTTTGTGACATCCTTCGGTATGAAGTGAGTCAGGAACGAGGCATCTTTGAAATCGGTGGTCAGCAAATGGCCTTCTGCCGATGTAAATATGTTGTTGCCGCTCGTAGCATCACCTGTGGGTGTGTAGGTTATCGACTGGATGGGGTCGGCACCTGTGTCATTCGCTTTCAGGCTGACCGTCACATTAACTTTCTGTGTAGTGGTGCCTTCGTCTGTAGCTGTTTGCAGTTTGATGCTCTTCAGTTTGATACGGCGCAGGGCATAGTACTCGTTGTGTACCCTCATGTTGATAATCAGGGCCGAGCACAGGTGGTCGAAGAGGAAGTATAGGTAGTTAGGATCGTAGACCTTTTTATCACCAGACATTGTATAACCGGTTTTCAGCTTGAAAGAGAAGTCACCGGCACGCAGTCGATCCGTCCTTGTATCGGTATCCGGGTCGTAGCTGGAGTTTCTGTTATTATCGGTATATCTGCCGTCATAGTCAGCTGAGAAGCCCTCTTTTGCCCCGATGATGACGCAGGCATCGTAGCCCACCGTCTTCAATCCGTTGATAGTCAGTACGGCACCGTCGGCATAAGTGGAATTAGGAGCTATCAAGGCGTTATCGGCAGCATCACCAGGAACAAATCCGTAGGCATAGTAGTCGCCAGATTTCACGTTTTCTTCATTAACAGTATTGGGGAGCATCAGCTTCCATTTGGTGATAGCAGTTACATACCTCAGTCGGGCGTTCAGAGGATTCGTCTCAGAGATGGGCTCATCAGCGTAGTAAAGGAACACTTTGATGGTGCTCTGTGAGAGGTCTTGGAAGTTCAGGAATGACTTGCCTTCCAGAAGGTCGCTGCTGTAGAGGGCTGCATAGAGTGAATAGCCAGCGGGAACCGACCACGAGCGTGTCACACCGCGTGTCTCTGCCTCCTTCAGTGGAACGACCGACATTGATGCCGACAGCTCTATCGAACTCTCGTGCAGAGAGGATGTAGCCTCTGACTCGTCGTCATTCGTGCAGCCCACGAGGAGTGAAGAGTGAAGAGTGAAGAGTGAAGAATTTGCTACCGCAAGCAGAAGGCCGTACCGCATTTTGCGAGAGCATAGCGCACCCAGATGCCGAACTGCTGTCTGCATCTTTCTCATTTTAGCTGCTATGTCTATTCTCTTCATCATTTTTTATATTGCGGTAGCAAATTCTTCACTTTTCACTCTTCACTTTTCACTTTCTTTCACCAGTTGTATACCGTTCTGTCTATCCCACCTCCGTCACCCCAGGTGGTGAAGGCCGACTGTACCATAGTGATCTCCAGACCCTTGGTCGATGGTGTCAGCGAAAGGTTCAGTGTGTAAGCCGTATTACCCTGCAGGTTCTGGGCTATCGTGCCTTTAGCTGTCAGTGGTGTCGTGTCTGTGTCTATCGTATAGGTGACGGTTACCGTCATGTTCGTTGTCGAGAAATCGCGGGGTATGATGAGCAGGCCCTTGCTCAGCAGGTTGATGGGGTCGGTAGCCTTCGTCGTACTTGTCGTGATGACAAAAGGGTAGGGGCTGAATCCTACGGGAGTGGAAATGGGAGCCAGGTCACCAGCTTCGGTATTTGGCGTTGCTTCTTTGAGTGTCACTGTCATATCGCCGCTGCGTTCTGTCCATGTGGGCTTGTCGCTGCTCGACGTTGTGGCACTGCTCAGACTCAGCAGCCCCTGTTTATAGAGATTCTTGATCTCGATGCTCGTGATAGTGACCTTGTCGCAGCCCGGGTCCTGAATCACCGAGCAGGTGAACATCAGCTTGGTCATGCCGTGATGGAAGTACCAGTCTATGAATCCGTCGCGTTCGTCCTTGCCGGTGCTGTTGCCGCTCATCTTGTGGGTGTAGTTGTCATACAGCACACCGTAAGTGGTCGCTTCATCATCACTACCACCGTGTCTGGCAGTTCCCCACAGCGGGTCTTGCTGTCTGCCGTTCTGGTAGTCATCGTTTTTCACCACTACCGGCAGCAAGGGGAGGCCTGTCGTCGGATCCGTCTGAAGCTGATAGCTGACGTAGGGGGCGTAGGCACGCAGGGTCAGCTTCTCGTCAGCATTCAAAGGCCAGTATTTCGCGGGAGAATAGGTCCACTTGCTGTCTTTATACTCCACGTGCTGGTTCACCATCAAGATTTCAGAGGTAACGTCCTTGATATGGCCTGAAGTATAGTCGCTGCTGCCGGTGTACCAGCAGTACACGCCGAAGCCCTTCTCCTGCAACAGTGCCGTGGTCAGCTCGCCGTCGCCGGGTTCAGGATCGCCTTCGGCACGGGTCGCCCTGGCTTCTGCCGTCTCGCTTTCAGCAACAGTGGCAGCGAAGCCCATGACCTGCTGCTCCTGCTGCGGCCCCTGCTGGCTTTCGTCACCTTCATTGCTGCAAGCCATGAGAAGTGAAGAGTGAAGAATGAAGAGTGAAGAATTTGCTACCGCAAGCAGGAGTCCGTACAGACTGTTGCGAGAGCAAAGTGCAGCCAGATGCCGAACTGCTGTCTGCATCTTTCTCATCTTAGCTGTTATGTTTATTCTCTTCATCATTATTTTTTTTGTTGCGGTAGCAAATTCTTCACTTTTCACTCTTTACTCTTCACTCTTCTATTTTTATATCCGGTGGGGTCTTGTATTCACCCCAGTCCACTACCTCGCCGGTAAACCCTATGTGGTTGGCGCGGAGGCGGATGTTATATATGTAGTGGTGGTTGGGCAACCATTCCGTCAGTTCTTCGCCCGACCCCGTCAGTTTCATCTTGTTCAGCTTTATCGAGGCCGTGTTGCTGTAGGTATAGTGCTCGTCGGCCACCAGCGTCCCTGTGACAGTACCTCCTTCTCCCTCCTGACTGCCGTAGTAGTGATAGCTGGTGCCGTCGCTCTTGAAGGTCATCGTGTAGGTGAGGCTCAGCGTGGCATTGTTGTCTAAGACTTGTGGCATCAGCAGCTGCGGCACGTAGGTCTTGAACGTATAGCTGGTGGTCGTGCTGTGCCTGCCCCAGCTCAGTGTGGTGGCTCCGGCACTGTAGGCAGGTGTCAGCGTGCCGTCGTTATAGATGTTTGTGAGGGTGATGCCGGGTGACTGGATGGCGAAACTCTCCAGATCCTTGCGTATCTCGGCATCGGCCACGATGCGTATCTCTACCTTTGCCAGTGCATGGTGAAACAGGAACGTCACCTTGTCGTAGATGCTCAGGTCGTTGAACGGTGTGCCTGGGTCATCCTCGGTGTCACGGCTCTGCGGCAGGTCGGTCACCAGGTCGCTCACGAGCAGGTCCACCTGACTGGCCACTGCATCCTTCACGGTGAAATCGAACGAGGGCAGCCCCTTGCCGCTGCTTGTCAGGTTGGGCGTGAGGCCCGTTGACTCAATGTCATCCTGTGTGCCATCATCGGCAGCACCGTTGCTGTAGGGGTAATAGGCTATGAACGACAGTTTGTCATTCTCTTCGTTGGGCCAGTATTTTAGCGGCTCGTAGGTGAAGGCGTCGAGTTCTGCGGAATAGGTGGTCTTCTGGTTCCACATGAAGTTGGGCTGGTTGTTGGCAGCATCGGTGGCCCATCGGCAACCGTCGTGATAGTAGCAATAGACGCCCATGCTGCCGCCGTCGTTGATGGCTCCTTTCTGTTCGCCTCGCGTCGTGAACTGTTCGGTATAGGTGCCGAAGCCCACGGCCCGCTGTTCAAGCTGTGCGTCGTCTTCCTCCGCACAACTTGTAAGTGAAGAGTGAAGAGTGAAGAGTGAAGAATTTGCTACCGCAAGCAGAAGGCCGTACCGCATTTTGCGAGAGCATAGCGCAGATAGATGCCGAACTGCAGTCTGCATCTTCCTCATCTTAGCTGCTATGTTTATTCTCTTTATCATTAGTTTTTTGTTGCGGTAGCAAACTCTTCACTCTTCACTCTTCACTCTAAATCTCACTCAGTTTCAGGTTCAACACATACGGCGTATTACCCTTCAGGGGATTAGCGTACGTCGTCATGCTCTTTGTACTCGATGCAGGTACAGCTTGGCCTTCTACCCATTTCTTGTATGTCACCTGTACCGTCACGCTCCAATTTTCCTGCGGTATCAGGTAGATGTACGTCTGTCTGTCACCCGTACTCAGGGCATTCTGAGCCGTCGTAGTCAGTCCTTCGGGCTGCCATGCGTAGGGCAGTCCTTCGACATAGCGTACCTGGGAATCTATGATGCCATAGCTCGCATCGTCGTTGTCTGCGTTGCTGATGGTGATGGTGTGGTCTTTGTCAACATCGCTTTCGTCTTTGTCGTTGACTTGGTCTGACCATACGGGGTAGTATTTCGTCTCTGTTCCAATAGTCTCGGAAGTCTGACTGCTCAGCGACAGCCGTCCCGTTTTGGCCATCTTGCCCTTCAGGCTGATCTCCTCTATCAGCACCTTCGTATGAGCGGCTGGTGTGGAGGCCAGCACGACGTTGATTTCTATTCGTGCCAGGGCGTGGTGCAACTTCATGTCCATCGTGCCGCGAGCCTTTCCGCTTGGGGTGGGGATGGCCCTTGGCTCCTCAACGTACCACAGCAGATCCACTACGTCGGCCGGCTTCTCGCAGCGGCGGTATTCTATATAGGGCGACTCGGTGTTGGTCGAGATGCCGATGATGCCGGTATTGTCCTCTGTAAGACCCGTCAGGTCGGCAGGCTCCACATAGGGGGCGTAGGCACTGATGAGGAAGTTGCTGTTTTCCATGTCGGCAGGCCAGTATTTCACGGGTTGGTAGCTCCAGTAGCCCTTCAGCGGGTTTTCCATATCGCCCACGAAGGTGAACTCCACCTCCTGGTTGTACATCAGGTCGGGCTTGTGGTCTGCCGTCTGGCTGGCAAACACGCCGAAGCCGGAATAATAAAGGTCTTCGCTGTTCATGGCTCCTAAATAGGCAGCCCTGGTGATATTCGTTTCCTCGCTGCAGGCAAATGAAATGGGTATGGAAGCCCCTGCTGTAACCTCCACGGTTACATCATCTTGCGAGCATCCCGCCAGGAGCACAGCTCCAATGATTATCATTTCATATATCGTGTAGCGAATGTTCATCACTTACTTCAATAGGTCGAATATGGTCAATTTTGCTATTTATTATGCAAAAATAGATATTTTTTTTCAAATCACCAAACATTTGTCAAAAAAAATAATATTTTTAAATATTATGTGCCAAAAACCATAAATCCAGCCTTCTGCAGGTCGCGTGCCGCACTCAGTCCTTTCTCCTCCTCGTTCAGTTTCAGGTACCTTCTCACCATCGACTCGCTGGTATGTCCTGTGACGGCCATGATCGACGATAGCGGCACATGGTTCTTATATGCATTCGTTGCCCAGGTACGGCGGGCGGTGTGCGTGGCTATCAGGTCGCAGAAGCGTTTCGTGGTGGGCAGTTTCCGTGTCCCCCTATATTCCTTGATGCCTGCATTATGGGTCCACCCCATCAGCAGTCCAATGTCTTTCAACCCCTTGGTGATGCTGTTGATGCCGTGTGGTTTTACGCGCCCCCCGTGCCGTTTCAGGATTTCCTCCACCCTGGCATCCAGTGGGATGAGCACGCGCTTGCCGGTCTTCTTCTGTGTGATGTCAATGAACTTAAACCCGCCCGATGACCTGATCATCTCCGTGCTGATGCGCTGGTAGTCGGAATAACGCTGCCCCGTGAGGCAACCTATGACGAACAAATCCTTATACTCCTGATAGTACTGGCGGTGACGTTTCCGCTGCTTGGCTTCAAACAGACGCTGGCGCATCACCGCCTGCTCATCTTTGTCCTGAATCCCGTTTACCAGACCTTTCAGGGTATCTTCATTTGTGAAATCTGTATGGTATAATGCAGAAAGCTGTTCTTCCGTCAGGTAGATGCTGTCGGCACTTCCGTGATCTATGCTGAAAGTACCCTGTTCATAACTGCTGTTTTGGTGCAGACCTTCATGTCGGGCTACAGCCATAAGGGTCTTCAATGCCGTGATATATGTGAAGCAAGTGCTTGGTCTCGTGATGCGTTCCCTGCCGTCAGCGTAGGCCCTTTCATGGAACAGGAAGAAAACGAAATCATCTAAAAATGTCTGCGTCACGTCTTTAAAGTCAATCCTTCTGCCCCGCTGCGCCTCATAATCTTTCAGTGCCACCCTCAGATTCCTGAAGGCATTGACGGTGCCGTCGGCCAACCGTGTCTTCTTCCGCCTGTGCAGTCTTCTGCCCAGCTCGCAGTCGGCGATATAGCTGTTGAGGAATGTCGTCAGCGTCACTCCCTTACTGTACCATTTCCCACGAATCATCGTGGATGCTCTCTCCATCAGTCTGTCAATCATCTTTGTCATAGTCGTTTGCTTTTAAAATCATGAACTACTACTGATTAACACGCGATATCCTCCCATAAATTATAGCAGCTACAGTCGAAATGGATTTTGGCTGCTAGGCACCGAGATGAACAAAGACCTGCTCATCAGTTTCCTCAGGGCTTTCAATTACACTGGTTTTTCTAAGATTACAGCGGCTAAAGCCGCGATTGCTTTTCACAAATTAGCAGGGAAGAGTCTGTGAAATCCTTTCAAAATTGCCGCAAAGCGGCTATAATACGTTATTAATCTGACATCTGTGTAATCTGTGGTCGTTAAAAAGGGTGGGAAAGTTCAGTAAGTAATTTGCATTATAGCTGGCTACGAAGCTGGTTACGCAAGCGGAGCGGCAGCCGTGCTGTCGCTCCGCAATGGATTCCCTCGCTTTCAGTGAGGGATAGGGAGAGGTTCTATTACTCAGCAGTATTCTGTGGCAGATAGCCATTGACGTTTTCAACCTTCCAGTCGCTGACACTGTTTTCGTTCGATACTGTAATTGCTTCGACTAAATCAAGGGATATGTTAGTGTATTTTGCAATCTTGTCGGATGGCATTCCAGCTCGTTTCATCCTACAGAGCACGTCTAACTTCCCTTCTGTGCGCCCTATTAGGTAACCCTTCAAGTAGCCTTCCCGCCAACCTTCAACGAATGAATGGACCCAAGCGGGGCTCTTTTCTGTAAAGTCATGAGAAAGCGTCACTCTTTTGTATGCCCACTCATAATTAACCATGACACCATTTTCTTCCATTTTACTTCTATGTTTCATGTGCCACCCAGTCCCTAATGTCGCACGGTTAATGACTCCATTAGAAGCGCAGGACTGTATGCCCTAACCCTTTCCCTCGAGGTCGTGAGAAAACCATAGCACAAAGAGATAGTGACACCGTCCCGCGCCTATCAACACGGAAGCCCACTATGCTATCTTGTGCGCCCTTGAAATTTCTCACGTTTCGAGAGACAAGACAAAGCATAACGCTTCTCTAACTATTCATAAGATGAGCTTCGGCACTTGCCTAACTCGCCTGCAAAGATACAAACAATTTGGCGAACCGCCAAACTATCCGTGGAAAAAAAACAAAAATGACAGAGTTGTGCTTTAGAGCGTAAAGACAATAGCAGCTACTATCCCATCAGGCTGTAGCTGCTATGATTAGTATTTTCCTGGATTCTCAGGCACCATCTCCGGCTGCATATACTCCACATACTCTATCTGCTTGCCCTCGTCAAGGGGAAGCAGGGCGTTGAGCAGGCTCATCACCAAGTCTTCGTGCTCACCGAACACCTTCTTGAAGGTCAGGTCGGCTTTCGGGTCAAGATACTTTCCGGTCTCCATAACAAAACAATATTTGTGCTACAAATATCGCTACAATTTGTGGCAAAGTTAATATAATTCTGTTTCAATCATGCATTATGAGTGAAATATTTATTATAATTTAAGTAATTTGCATTCTCATTTATGCACTTTGCAATTCACGACCAAAGGCATGAAAGGCTTCGCGAATCTCTTGCAACCTTTTATCACTAGGCTTGGAAATACCATAGATATATCTAGCCATCAGACTCTTGTTGATATTCAGATAACGAGCCACTTCTGATACATTCAGCCACGGAAAACGATTGAACATAGCAGCAACTTCATTCTGTTTGTCCGTCTCTGTTGTCTCAAAGAAACTAGATATATGCATATCCGCGTCTATCGACTCCCATCTGATAGCCCTGCCCTCATCTTCAAGTGTGTAGTCATTGCGCTGCTCTGACGTTGCATCCATCAGTTCAGGATAAGCCTCTAGAGGACGACTCATCACCCGGCCTTCTGCTGTCTTGATATAGATTCGATTATTCTCGAACCATAGGTTTTTTATCTGCTCCATAACAAATCTCCTTTCTTTATTTATTAATCAAACCTCTTGTGCCATTCACGAATAAAATCCTCTCTATATGTTTTACAAGTTTCTACGGCTTTCTTTATCTCCTGCTCTTTCAGACCGTGATTATACACGATGCTGATTTCTGGCTCTAAGGCAATTTTTGCCATGTGCCCTCCGCAGGCATATGCACGTGAATCGGCTCGTGCTCATCCAGAAAGAAAAAGAAACGCAATCCAAATATTGTCAGTAATGTAGGCATATCATCGTTATTTGTTTGCAAATATAGGTATAATTTTTTATACCACCAAATATTTTTCAGACTTTCTTACACGAAGCGGAGCGGCAGCCGTGCTGTCGCTCCGCAATGGGTTCCCTCGCTTTCGGAGAGGGATAGGGAGAGGTTCTATTACTCAGCGGTGTTCTGAGACAGATCGGCATTGACGTTGATAACCTTCCAGTCGTCAATGTTAGTAAGGTTAGGGGAAATCACCAATCGTAATTGTGTTTACGATCATACCACATCATGCCTACATAAAACATGAGGCCTACAATACCTGTCGCTATTAAAAAATAAATAAAATCCATATATTCCTATTTTGATTTAGAATAAAATTTAAAACCTATCCCAGCAAAGATGACGACCAGACTTCCTCCAATGCCAAAGAGATATAGGCTATCAACCCCCAAATTCATAATTCCTGCAAGAATAACTCCACCAAATATCAATTTGGAAATGTCAAGAAAATATTTTCCAGACTCCTGCATCAATAGTTCTCTCTTCTTTTGCTTCATAGTGCTATCGGATCTTTAAGATTCATGCATGTGTGGTTCCTAAACCTATTGTGCGCAATTCTCCGCTGCAAAAGTAGCAAATCTTTTTGATACTTCCAAATATCCGTGGTTTTTTCTTACGCAAAGCGAGGCGGCAGCCGTTTGCTGTCGCCTCGCCCAAAAGTTTTCATATTTTAGAGATCAGATCAAAAACCTGTCCCCGTGATTTTTCCGAGATTAAAGACCTGTCCCAGTAATCTCTTGTTTGTGAAAGTATATGACTGATCCAATGAAAGCTACAAGGCCTATCAGTCCTACTACCATGAAGAATGAAGTTAATGTCATAAATCTACCTCCTATTTTCTTTGTTTTGATTTCTTTATTAGATAAAAGCCAAATATGACAAATAAAAGAACTACGCTAAGACCTGTTAGAAACAAAGAGTTGAACTCAATGCCCTGTTGCATAATACCGGCAAGAATTACACCTCAAAATACTAACTTTGCTATATCTAAGCAAAATTTTCCTGCCTCCAAAGCAATACTTTGGTCGCTTTTAGGCTTCTGGTTTTCCGTCATTGCCTCCAGTTGCTTGTTCATCTGAGGCTTCTGTGGCTTCGACTTTTCTCGTCTTGTTGTCATACTTAATCGCTTCTCCGCTGCAAAAGTAACAAATCTTTTTGATACTTCCAAATATCCGTGACTTTTTCTTACACGAAACGAGGCGGCAGCCGTTTGCTGTCGCCTCGCAAATTATTGTCTTCCCTTCCTTAGGCGTACCTTAGTAGACGTAAGATAGAGATTGATTACTCACCAGTGTTCTGAGGCAGGTCAGCCTGTACATTGATAACCTTCTAATCATTAACCTCAGCGCGTTTACTACTTCTCTCTGGCTCGCCAAATGAAGATATGAGTATCTATGAGGTATCGCATAGTGCTCTAATCCAGATTTGTTATCATTCTTACTGCGTCATCCAGAGCTGCTTTGTCTTCTTCGGTAAGCGGTTCCCAACCTCTTTGCTGGGCATACCACTCGATTTGTTCTGATCTGTTGTTGAATTTTCTTGTTTCCATAATCTTCCTTTTTTTATTTCTCCGCTGCAAAAGTAAAAATTTTTCGAACACGAATCTCACGAATTGAACGAATTTATTATTTGGGAAACAAATACCCGTAATTATCGTAATTATTCCGTAATTTTTTATATAATTATGGACAAATTATGCATATTATGGTAATTCGTTTCTTTATTACCTCGCATTCGTCCTATCCACCCAATTTTCAAGCCGTATATTACGGAAACGATGAAAATCTTTTGTGTTGTCAGTAACACATACCATATTGTTTGCTATAGCAGAGCAGGCTATCAGCAAGTCAAAATTATCATCACATGGAGTTCCTGCCAGTCGTAGGCGGATTTTCTCTGATGCAGCTATGTCAATGGCACCGTAAATTGGTAATATCTTGATATCAGAAAGAAACTGGTTCAATTGCCGGGAACGGTCAATGCCGTCTCTTTGCATAGAAAATTCTATACCCATTTTCAATTCCAGCTCAGTTATTTCCGATATATAGCAGTTCTCCCAGCCTACTTTGTCTATTAATTGGTCTATATCGTATTTGCCACGAAGGTAAAAGATACAGATATTCGTGTCAAGGAGATAAAGGGACTGGTTCATAATTCCACTATGTTACGATTGAAGTTGCGCATTGATCTTATCTCATCAATAAATTCCTCATCACTCATACCATCATCACCCCATATACCATAGTATTTCTTGGCAGAAATATTAGTGGGAGTTACGTTTTTCAACGATTGAGACAGCAGGGTGATAAGGTCTATCTTTTCATTTGTGCTCAAATGCTTCACCATGTTCCAATAGCCAGTAGCAGAATTTTTGGGGAAAGTTGCTGTAGTCATTTTCATTATTTTTTAGTTGATGCTGCAAAAGTAACAAATCTTTTTGATACTTCCAAACATTTGGGGCTTTTTCCTTAATGCAAGCGGAGCGGCAGGAGTATGAGTTAAAAACACAGTCCGTGTCAGTCTGTAAGGTCAGATGCAAGTCTTTCTGCATTAGACGTTGAATCTGCGCCCCCAACTCTGCATTCAAAACAAAAGACGAGATATATCGGAAACGAAATACTTTCAAATTCTATTTATTATTTAACTTTTTAAAACTTTACGATTATGAAAAAGAGTTTATTTTTAATGGCAGCCGCTTCAGCACTCATGCTGACAGCCTGCACAAGTGAGAGTGATGTGTTGCAGAGTGCAACAAAGCAAGAGACACCGAAGGCCGTAGGCTTCGATGTCTACACGCATGCAGTTACGAACGTAACGCGTGCTGGTTTGCAAGGAACGATGACAACAGAACGCTTACAACGTTCTGAGGCTTATGGTGGTGGTTTTGGTGTATATGCATTCCTCGTAGAAGATGCGGATAACACCTCTGGATACGATCATGCAACAACTTACAAAAAAAAGATTACTACTACAAATGATTGGGATACACCTATTGCTCCCAACTTTATGGTAAACGAAAAATTGCTTTGGAACTCAGTAAACCAAGGATGGTACTATAATCCCTTGAAATACTGGCCAAACGAGACAGACAATGACTCTCAAAATACGCCCGCCACAATGGAAGGTCCGACAGATATCTCTACAGGACATTCGCATATTGATCGCCTGACTTTCTTTGCCTACGCTCCTTATGTTGCAGCAGGTGTAAAAGAACCTGGTATAACAGGTGTGACGGCAAATGACGGCTATTTAACTCCATTGGCAGATTTGACAGATCCAACTGCAGCTGGTTCAAAAAGGGCAAAAGTTGAGGAACCTAGTGTTTCATACTATGCATCTTTGGCTGATGCAGATAAATGCGTGGATCTCCTTTGGGGCGTTGCTCCTTCTGGTGGTTTGACCTATACTGCTGTAAATGGAAAAACGGTTAACGTAAAAGAAGGCGAACCTTTGATGGATATGACTAAGCCAAACGTGAACACCAACATGAAATTCCTGTTCCAGCATGCTTTGGCTCGTATCAATGTTAAGGCTGTTGCTGCTATCGACCAGGTAGGTGCTGGTGGTAAGCTCGACCCCAATACCCGTATTACAATTAATAATATCAAACTGAAAGGATATTTTGGTGAAACAGGTGTTTTAAATCTTAATAACAAGCTTCCCAATGTTGCAAATTGGGTAAATATCAATGGCGTTGATTTAGCAGCTGGCACCGCTTTGGCTGGCTTAACACAAAAAACCATAACAATTGACAATGCTGACATTGCTGATCATGTTCGTTTTATTCCTGCAGTATCAGACAAGCCTCAAGATCAAACAGGTAAAGTCGGTGTGACAACGGTTCTTCAAAATGTGATTGAGCCTGCAACAGGAACAGCCGCTACCAAGACCCACCATGCTGTGTCCGCTATTTCTGCTGCTGCAAATACATTGCCATATTCTGAAACCACTCCTTATTATACTTCATGGACGCAAGATGGTGGTATTTCTGGAGCAATTGCAACAGCTAACCTTGAAGTTAAGAGTAAGACTTTCTATACGTATGGTCAAAATGGATCTATCGTTGAAACAACATATGCTGCAGATGCAGCTGATCTGACATTCCAATATCCTGCTGCTGTTAATGTTTATGAAGCAACAAAAGAGGCTGGAGCAACTGCAGTGTTTACAAAAATCGATGATTCAAATAAAGATAAATATGCCAACTATCAGGCGTATACAAGAACGGGTGATGCAAGTCCATACACATATACTCCAGTAGCTGATGCAGTGGGTAAGGGTGCTACAGGAACAACATATTATGTCCTTACGGCAACACTGAGTAAAGCAACCCCTGTCTTTGCTGCAGCAGGACCATATTATAAGCGTGATGACAACTACTTCATGGTAGTTCCTACAAATAATGTTACAAATATATCGTCTACAATTGCTGGTGTACCAGCAGATGCTGAAGCACTTCGTACTGTTGAGGTGGAGATAGAGTATTACATCACTACCGAAGATAGTAAACTTGCTGATTTACGTGCCCAAACCAAGAATGTCATCGTAAAGAAGGTTGTGTTCCCAAGCCTTGCTAACGGTAAGTCTTACAACCTGAACCTCGTACTGGGTCTGACCTCTGTTAAAATGGAGGCCGAGGTTGACGACTGGAAGGTTATCAATGTTCAGGGTGACCTGCCTCAGAACACCGCTGAGTAATCTCGCATAGTTCTCTTTCCTATAAGGAGAGAAAACAATACTTCTAATCATAGCAGCTACAGTCGAAATGGGATTGTAGCTGCTATTGTCTTTATGCACACTCTCCAATTGAAGAAAAAAGCCCAAATGTTTGGAGGGATAGAAAAAAGTTACTAACTTTGCGCTCATATTAAGATTGAATAAAGTATGGACACATTGGCATTAACAATATTGATATGCTTGTCGGCTATTGCAGCCCTTGCAGGTGTTTTTGTACTTCTGGATATGTTCGGAAACCATAAGACAGAAAACGCATGATGACTGAATCCCAAAAGAAGAAGGCGGGAGATGTGCTTTGCGACATAGGGAAGTATATGCTCACAGTTGTGCCTTTCAGTTATTTTCTCTCTGATAAGCCTAGTGCTGTTTGGATTGTTATCGGGACGGCATTCTTTGGAGTCCTTTTTATTCTGTTTGGGCTATATTTTGTGAAGTATGCAGAATCTGAAACCGAATTTGGGAAAGGGAAGAAAAAGAAATTCAGGCTGATGAAAAATGCTGTATACAGTGTTGAAGAGATTTCTTCTTGAAGGAATCGGAATCATGAGGACTGGAGATAAATACTATGGGACTTATCTGTTTTATTTCATTCTTCACGCTCATTGCAGCAATCGCATTGGCTTGGGCTATATATCAATTATACATTATCCCTGAACATTCTCAGAACACTGGTGAGTAGTCTTTGTTAGACCTCTTTCCTATAAGGAGAGAAAACAATACTTCTAATCATAGCAGCTACTATCCCATCAGACTGTAGCTGCTATGATTAGTATTGATATGGATTGATGGATTCTTCTTTATAGCCGTTCTATCTCTTCGGCTGTAAGTCCGAGGCTCTTTGCTATGACATCTGTCGACACGCCGTTCTCCTTCAGGCTGCGGGCATTGGCTAATTTCTCTTCTGCACGACCTTTCTTCTCGCCTTGCATGAATTGTCCTTCCATCACGGCGATGGTGTCTCGGTATTTGCGCAGGTTCTCGTCGTAGGCCATGCGTTCTTGCTTGTTCAGCGAGGCCACGTCGGCTATACTTGCCAGCTTCTGGAACACAGCGTCCTGTGCCAGCCAAGGCATTCTCTGTAATACGTCCATGTGTTTCAATACAAATATCAGTTTCTCGAAAATATTCTCACAGTCATCTACCTCCTTTGTGAAGTAGGGCAATTGCAGATATACCAGTCGCACTTTGTCGCTGAACAGTGTCTTGTGCTTCATGTCCATCAACGCTACATCAGTGCGGAACTCACAGGAGATATCGTCGCGCTTGAAGTTGAGCAGGGCTATCAGGTAGACGGCCTTCACATCGTAGCGCCACTCTGGCCCTGGCTCTCCCTGACGCGAAATGGCGCGGCTCACGTAATACCTTTAGTTTTCCTTTTGCAAAAGTATGAATTATTTTTCATACTTCCAAACATTTGGGGCTTTTTCTTACGCAAGCGGAGCGGCAGCCGTGCTGTCGCCCCGCAATGGATTCCCTCGCTTTCAGTGAGGGATAGGGAGAGGTCCTATTACTCAGCAGTGTTCTGAGGCAGGTCACCCTGAACGTTGATAACCTTCCAGTCATCAACCTCAGCATCCATCTTAACTGATGTCAGACCCAGTACCAAGTTCAGCATATAACTCTTACCGTTAGCCATGCTTGGGAAGAGTACATTCTTTTCGATAACATTCTTAATCTGTGTACGTTTACCTTGAACCTTGTCATCTTCAGTGGTGACGTAGTACTCAATCATTACACGGACAGTACGGAGAGACTTCTCAACTTCATCGTCAAGACCAGGATTGAGTTGCTTCACATTGTTTGTGGGCACCACCATGAAGTAGTTGCGCTCAACATCATAATATGTACCAGAAGGATATGCAAAAGGAATTTCAGAGGCCGTTAGGTCGGATGGTGTTACTGTGTAATAGACGGTTGCGTTTTCATCGGTAGATCCGTCATCCCATGATGGAGAAGCTACATATGTATAAATACCGTTGCCGTCTTTTGTATACCAAGTACCATCAGCGGGAGCACTTTCGTTACTTTTCCTTGTTGATGCTTTGGCTAATGATTTATATGTTGTTGTAGTTGTTCCTATTGCAGGCGCAGTAGCTGTACCAGTAGCTTGGATATAATGATCAGTGTCAAAACTATATATTTTATCAGTAGAAGTAAATGTATAAGTTGCTGTAGTACCAGCCACAAGCGTACCATTTCCATCGCTATAATATTGCTTTGTAGGTGAGTAGGTGGGAACAGCATCCAATGTATAGTAACGACCTGTCAGCAGATCCTTCTTGGTTGTTGTTACACCTGCGACAGTCTGTTCTGAATACGAACCAAAGGTGTGTTCGCCATCATATCGGAGATCTGGAGCAATAGTACTGTTATCTACATTGAGCGTCAGCGTTGTATAAGTTGGCAAGTCTGCGGTTGAACTGGTGATAGCTGTACCATTAATATCCTGCCAGTGAGCAACATTTGCGGTTGGGTTGTCAAGATTCAGGACACCTGTTTCACCGAACTTACCTTTCAGAGTTACCTGTTTGATAGTAATCTTGGTGTTTTCATCCAGTTTACCACCTGCACCAATCTGGTCGATAGCAGCCACAACATTAATACCAATACGTGCCAAAGCGTGCTGGAACAAGAATTTCATGTTGGTGTTTACATCAGGCTTAGTCATGTCAATAAGAGGCTCACCTTCCTTCACAGTCACAGACTGTCCATTGACAGCGGTATAGGTCAGACCACCAGCAGGTGCAACACCCCACAGCAGATCGACAGCATCACTAGGCTTGTTGAGGGAGGCTTTGTAACCAACGCTAGCCTCAACGACTGTACCTGTAGCATCGCTCGTAGGATCTATGTTCAAAACACCTTTCTTATTTGTCAATAGTGTAATACCAGGTTCATCAGCACCAGCAGAAACATACGGAGCATAAGCAAAGAAGGTAAGACGATCGAGATGCTTGTTTCCTCCAATTGCCTCCATCTCAGCATTTGTGCTCTGTGAGTCTTTATTTGTTTCATTTGGCCAGTATTTCAATGGGTTGTAGTACCATCCCTGATTTGTAGCATTCCAGAGAATCTTTTCGTTGATCATGAAGTTAGGAGCTTTTTTCGTTCCTGCATCTCTACCCCAGCTAATATAGCTGGTAGCATCTGCTGTGTTATCAGCATCATCTACAAGGTAAGCATATACACCAAATCCACCACCTTTGGCTTCTGTACGCTGTAGGCGGCCTGTGGTCATAGTACCAGCCTGTCCTGCACGGGTTACATTTGTTGCAGCAGGTGTATAGACATCGAAACCGACTTCCTGCGCTGCAGGTTGTTTCACCTGACTGGTCTGCAAGATGTCATCCTCGCTGGTGCACGCTGTCAGCATGAGTGCTGAAGCGGCTGCCATATATAATATATTCTTTTTCATATTTATTCTTTTTTATGTACGAAACTGTTTTTATAAGTCTGTTCTTTATGAGCAGAGATTAGTCAGCTGTATTCTGAGGCAGATCAGCCTGAACATTGATAACCTTCCAGTCGTCAACCTCAGCCTCCATCTTAACTGATGTCAAACCCAGTACCAAGTTCAAGTTGTAACTTTTGCCATTCGCTATGCTTGGGAATACAACGTTCTTCTCGATAACATTCTTGGTTTGAGCACGTCCTGCATCCAGCTTGCTATCCTCAGTGGTGATATAGTATTCAATCATTACACGGACGGTATTCAGCTCCTTCTTCGCTTCATCTGTACTGAAGTTAGTTGTACAAATCTTCTCAATATTGTTCGTGGGAACTACCATGAAGTAGTTAGCATCACGCTTGTAGTAATCACCTGCAGTCGTATAGTATGCAGGTGCTTTCTTGATTTCGCCAACAATAACATATTTACCAGCTGTAAGATCAGTTCCTGTAGGTTCTGGAGTGTAATAATTAATAGAGGATTCAGTAGTCCTTGTATATAATTGCGTACCAGAAGTAACTGAAGCTTTTAAAATTTCTCCTGATGCAGGGACACCCGACTCAATTATTTGCTTAAATGTCAAAGTATAGTATTTGTTGACTTCTGGATACGTTAATTCAACTTTATTGCTACTTTCTGTATAAACACCTTTATCATTAACTGTATATACAAATTTAGAATCACTAGAAGGAGTTGATTCGTCAACATATACGGTAGCTGTACGCTTTGTAGCGCAATTAGCTGCGTCATAGTATGGAGTTGTTTCTGAGTACTCCAACTTGTCGCCATCGCCAAGAGTCTTGAGGCTCACCCATGGAGTTGTAGCAGAATAAGTGACAGGATCAATAACATCCTGCTTTACGGTAGTTACACCTACACGGTCAGTCTGAGCAAAAGGAGCACTTCCTGATCCTGTGTTTATAAAACGCAGATGCTCAGCAATTGAAATAGGATATGTTACACTTCCTACAGTTTCTTCGTGTGCGCGAAGTGTTAAAGTTGTCTGAGCCAGTTGTGCTTTAGTTGTACCAGTTGCGAGAACTTTATCATTTATATTTACCCAGTTTGCCACATTTGGGTTCTTATTGTTAAGATTCAGCAAACCTGTCTCACCAAAATAACCAGTCAGTGTAATCTTTTCAATGGTAATCTTTGTGTTAGGATCGAGTGTACCACCAGCACCCACCTGATCGATAGCTGCTACAGCCTTTACACCAATACGAGCCAAAGCGTGCTGGAATAAGAACTTCATGTTGGTGTTCACATCAGGCTTGGTCATGTCCATCAGAGGCTCACCCTCTTTCACAGTTACAGTGCGACCATTTACTGCGGTATAGGTTAAGCCACCGGCAGGAGCTACACCCCAAAGAAGGTCAACAGCTTTATTAGGATCGTTAATAGAAGCCTTATATTTGATACTGGCTTCTGTAATACCAGTAGGGTCATTTGTCTCCTTGTTATCTGAAATACTGTTGTAGGTCAATTTACCATCCTTTCCTGTAAAGCCAAGGATACCGTAGGAAGAAGCACTAAAGTTTGTTTCTTTTACATACGGGGCGTATGCGAAGAATGTCAAACGATCAAGATAACTTGTTGAAGCGCTACCGATCATTTCTGCAGCTGGGGTTTGCGAGTCGTTATCAGTCTCGTTTGGCCAGTACTTCAAGGGGCTATAGTACCATCCCTGGTTTGTCTCGTTCCAAAGCAGTTTTTCATTCACCATAAAGTTGGGCATTTTAGGATTATCCCAATCACTACTACTTGTAATCCATGTTTTGTAAGTAGTAGCATTTGCATCACCGCTAGCAGGAACTTCATCTTCAACTAAGTATGCATACACTCCGAAGCCGCCACCATTTCCCCCTGAGCGTTGCAAACGGCCTGTAGTCATTGTACCTTCCAATCCGGCACGGGTCACATTCGTAGCTGCAGGCGTGTAGACATCAAAGCCTACGGCCTTCGCCTCAGCCTTTTGCGATGCAGAGCTCTGCACCACGTCATCTTCGCTGGTGCAGGCTGTCAGCATGAGTGCTGAAGCGGCTGCCATTAAAAATAAACTCTTTTTCATAATCGTAAAGTTTTAAAAAGTTAATAATAAATAGAATTTGAAAGTATTTCGTTTCCGATATATCTCGTCTTTTTGTTTTGAATGCAGAGTTGGGGGCGCAGATTCAACGTCTAATGCCCGGGGGCTCTTTTCTGTCTGTGATTTTATCTTTAACTAATGCCCATATAATTGCCCATATAATTTGTTGTTTTACATTTATTTTATGTTCAATTCTTCGCTCGTTGCTTTCTTTTATAGGTGCTCAGGCGAGCAAGCTCGGAGCGTGGGTCATTACTGCGAGCTCTCGTGGGTCTTCGACAAATCTCGTGGTCATTCGTGTTTTTTAAAACATATAATTTCCATGTAATTTCCCATGGAATTTCTCATATAATTTTTGTTCATACTTCATTTTATTCTGCTCACCAGGTTCTGCGGCGCTCGTCGCGTGTCCCAGATGTCCTCAATAACGACCATGTCAACCTCTTCGTCGTACCAATACAGGAGTTTAAACCTCTTATTGATGTGCCTTGAGCGGTAGAAGGGAACGTAACCTCTCAGTAGCGGTTCTGGGAACCCAGATGTTGGCCAACGTGACAGATCGTCAGCAATGTCAGCTATTGTCTGAGCAGTTTTCTCAGCAGTTGTCAAACCAAATTCCACCATACCATTACGGTATAATTTCCTTCGCATTGCCTTTGCTTTACTGGTCCATACTACTGTAGCCATAAGAATTCCTTTTTCAGTTCAGCTCTTACTTCTTCTTCAGTGTAGTATTCCCCTCGCAGGTATTGCTCATGCGATTCCTGTAGTCGTGCATAGAGCTCGTCGAGGGTGTAGGGTTTCAGGTCGCTGGTGTCCTGGCGGTCCCATTCGTCCTCTTCAAGTTCCTCTACCTCCACCTCCTCGGAGATGTAGCGGATGAGGCATTGCTTGTCTTGTATGCTCAAGCCGTTGATGCGGTCCAGCAGGTCGCTGTTTCGCAACTCGTCGCTCATGCCGTAGGTCATTGCCGTCGGCTCGGATGCATATGTCCCTTTCGTTCCTTCTTCCATATCTCGTTTTATTTCTTTTTAACTTTTAGCCTTTTCTTCAATTCTTGATGCTTGTGATTTTGCACTGATGGGTTTTCTCTTTCTTGTCGTAGTTGATGCCAACGAGGAGCAGGTCGCCGTGATACTGTGCTATTTTCTCTGGATACTGTTTGCGGAGTATCTGGTCGATGGCAGAGTCTGCGTCCTTGTTGTATTTCAGCTCCAGCACTATGGCTGGCGACACTACGTTCTTGCGGGGAATCAGCACGATGTCGGCAAAGCCCTTGCCCGTAGGCTGCTGTGTGGCTTCTTCAACACGTATGAGATAACTCATCAAGTCATCACCCTTTTCTATGTGTATGTCTGAATATGCTTTGTGGATGTCCTCCATCAGCTCTGCTTCCATTCGCTTTACTATCGTATCGTCCTTGAAACGTGTTACGAAGTCGCTCATGTCCAAATAGATGACAGGATATTTGTTCAGATGCATCTCGAACGACGGGGCATTGGCTATTTCCAAGTCGGCGAACAGACTGCGAGAGTTGCAGGAATGGCTGTAGTAGGCGCAGAGCATTTCTGCTGCCATCGACTTGCCAAAGCGGCGGCAGCGGGTAATGCAACTGAAGCGCAGCTTGGTAAACAGCGTCTTGTTCACCACTGCAATCAATTGCGATTTATCCACGTACTCCCCATTGCGGGCAGACTGGAATCCTGCATTGCCTATGTTTATATATGTTCCCATTTATCGTTTTTCTTTCTTTTTCTGTTTTATCACGAATTTGAGAATTTGAGAATTGTTTCACTCATCACTTACATCGGTACGTCCACGTTCTGGTCGTCGCCCCAGTCCTCAACCTGGGCATCGAACTGGCCGGAGCCTTCCGGCTGGGAGTAGGGCAGGGTTGGCAGCTTTTCTTCATCGATGAGGGGCGCGTCGATTTCCAGCTCGAGCTGCAGTGAGACGTCGGCTTGCGTAAAGGAGGCTTCCTGTGTGCCGTCATCGCCATCATAGCGCAGCATCTTTCCTACGTCGTATGAGAAATCTGTGGTCTTCGTGCCGTCGAGCGACGTGAAATGCAGCTTGATATAGTTCGACTTCTCTGAGCGCTGGATGAGGAGCTCGCGTCCATGGGGCAGTCCGAAGGTCTGAATGTCAGTGGCGATCCATCCCACTTGCATGTCGCCGGCCCTGGTGGTGTTTCCGGAACGGCTCTCATAGCCGTCGATGCGCCAGTTGTTGAGCTTGATGTTGCCCACCTCTGTGCTTCGCCAGAACTTGGTGAGCGAGCAACCGTTGGCCAGACCAGTGATGTAACCGTCGACTCCGCCTTGTTCCGGGGGCTTCATGTAGTTGATGCCGCGCACCTTGACGCGGATGGTCAGCGTGGTGGTCATCGGGCGTATGGTGTCCTGGCGCTGCTGGTTCAGGGAGTCAACACCAGAGTCCTTGTCGTACTCGTAGAAAATCAGGCCGTCGGTACCGGTCTTCACCTCGAACGAGTCTATGGCCACACCTAACGACATAGGCTCCTCCATATAGCGCATTCCCTTGTCCCAAGCGTCCTGGTTGGTGATGTTGTAATACTCCGACTGTACCCTGATTTTCTCAAAGTCGTCAGTGTCGTAGAAGCGCATATTGCCCTCGTATTCAGCGAAGGTGTTGGTCATAACGAGCTGCTTGTATGAGCCGTTGTCCACATTCTCGTCTTCCTTTCCCGACATATCGTGGGTGGGGTAGCGGTATGTGAACTTGTCGCCGTTCTTGGCATACATGACGTATATACCGTTAGGTGTGGGGCCTTTATAGTATGACCAGTCATAGAAGATGTCCACCTTGCTGTCGCCTTTCTTGTAGAGCTCCAGGGGTTCGCGGTCGCAGGAGGAGAGAAGTGAAGAATGAAGAGTGAAGAGTGAAATATTGGCTACCGCGATGATGAGGTTGCGGAGAACGCGCAGGGTAGCGAGATGCCGAACAGCCGTCTGCATCTTCTTACTTACGCCAATTATCGTTCTACTCTTCATCATCTCTTTTTTCTTTTAACGCAAATGTCTCTTTTTTTCTCTTTAACATGAATTTCCATGAATGACCCATGAATTATCATAAATAGTATATGAAAAATTATATGGGCAATTATATGGTCATTATATGTTTAAATCCTCTTTCTCATCGTTTTCGTTTTGTTTTTTTATTGTCCTCTGGCGAGGGAATAATCCATACCAGCGAGAACTTCAGCTTCGTGGGACCTATGTAGCTCATGTCCTTCGTGTACTTGTAGATCAGGTGGCTGCTCTCGAACTCGGCGTTGTAGTGGCGGCGGTTGCCTAAGGCTGCACCTGCCGCAAGGCTGAACTCCAGGTTCAGTCGGCTGCTCACGGGCCAACTGTAGCCGAGGGAGAGGCCTATGCTGGTTAGCTCGCCCTGGTTGCCCGTGCCGTTGTACTCCAGGTCGTACTTCAGCGAGGCGGCATAAAGGCCCAGGAACGTGCCGCAGAGCCAGGGTCGCGAGCCGCTGCATCGGGGCGCGAACCAGCGACGGAACTCCACGCCGGCTTCCTGGATCTCGTAGCTGTAGTTCAGCTTGTCTAATCGGAACCAGGGGTTGGTGTATTCTGCCATCACGCTGTACTGCTTGTTGCGTCCTAAGGGTACCTCTATCTCCACGTTGGGTGCTAATGCCAGGTCGTAGAGCATATTGGTCTTGACGGCGAAGCGCGGCTTGTAGCCCTTGTTGAAACGCCGCTTCGTGGTGACCAGGGTCTCGCTCAGCGTGTCGGTGATCAGCATATAGAGGGTGTCGGCCTTCACCTCGCCCTTCTCAATGGTATAGTCCCTCAGCTGGTAGTCTATCTGGTAGTCGGTATGTCGCAGCAGTGGGAAGGCCTCTGCGGCCAGTGTGCGGTAGTCATCGGGGTAGCCGTAGCCTATTTTGTTGAGTTTCTCGTCGGGATCCATCTCAGTATCGATGATGTCAAGCAGGGCCTTGCGGTTAACGATAGTCGATGCCGTGTCTACGAAGTTGCGCATTCCTTCCCAGTCCTCTGCCTCGTAGGCAGTATGGAAGAGCACGGGCGACACGGCGGTATTCTCGATGATATAGCGCGTCAGGCTGCTGGTGCGCTCACGGGCCAGCCGGTCGTTGCTCTGATAAGAGCCTTCGGGGGATGCGAAACCCTTGATCTGGATGCGCAGTATCTCGATGGTGGTGTCGTTGCTCACGCTGTCGATGGTGTGGCGCAGGCGTTCCAATTCGAACTTGTTGTTGCGGAAATTGGGATTCACCTCGGTGCGGTTCACGGGGAACGTCACGTAAGCCCGTCCCTGCAGCTGCTGGATGTTCTCCTTGCGGATGTCCTCTTCCTTCTCTTCGTTCACGATGGGTGTAGGCACTCGGAGCACGCGCTCCACGCGGCTCACCTCGTTGCCGCAGCCGTCAACGCGCAGCACTAACAGTCGCAACAGGGCTATGCCCATCCAGTACTCGCGGGGCACGGTCTGCTGGTAGGCCTGATAGGTACGCACGTCGCGGTCCCTGTACTGTAGGGTGTCAGGCACGTGGAGCGTGTCCAGCGGCGTACGGATGTCGTGGTAGTAGGCCCAGTTGCCCATGATCTCTATGGCCGGGAAGCTGGCGGTGTGTTCGCCCATGATGAGCTGCGGCACGATATAGGCGCGATGCTGGCGTGGCAGACTGTTGCCCAGCATGGCAAAGCTCATGCTGAAGCCCAGGCTGTCTTCTCCGCACCACGTCAGCAGTACATTGTCTACCGTCACCATCAGATTATCCTTGTCGTTGTCCGACAGGGGGATGATCTGCTGCTGGGCGTACGCCTTCTGGCTCACCATCATCAGTGTAATGGCCAGTAGCAGTGCAATGCACCAGTGCGCGGTAGTTATCGTCATGGCTTTAGTCACTTTCTTTCCGTTTTACAGATGCTCTTCCGAGCTTCTTAATGGATATTTTTATGGTTCCTGTGTGTACGTACACGCGAGGCTTTTTATTAATTTTGACACAAAGATACGAATTTTTGTCGATAAATTGGATAACTTGTGGCAAATTTTGTGCAATATTTAATAATATTTAACTAAAAAGGGGCCGTATTTAGAAAACCTCGCTGCTTTTGTTCGGTTTTCCCCAGGGGTCGGATTTCCCATCACGCATGGAGCCGATATTGTTAAAGTTGGTTTAAAAATGAGGGGGAAATTTGGATGTTTTGGGAAATTATTTGTACCTTTGCAACCTAAATTGCGATAAAAGCGTGAAAATACAACAAGTGCTGTGCGCCCTTGAACAGTTCGCGCCCCTGCCGCTACAGGAAAGTTGGGATAATGCTGGCCTGCAGATTGGATTGACAGAGGCGGAGGTTTCAGGGGCATTATTGTGTTTAGACGTCACCGATAAGGTCATCGACGAAGCCATCGCCAAGGGGTGTAACCTGGTGGTGAGCCACCACCCGTTGCTGTTCCGGGGCCTGAAGCAGGTCACGGATGCCAACGATGTGCAGCGCACCGTTCGTAAAGCCATCAAGCATGATGTCTGCGTGATATCCATGCATACCAATATGGATAATGCGATAGGGGGCGTGAATTTTAAGATAGCGGAGCGGCTGGGGGTGGTACCCGTGATTCCAGCGGTGAAACCGATGATTCCAGCGGGGAAAGCGCTGGACACGGCGTTGCAAAAGGTGCCGATGGTGGTGGCGCAGATGGCGGAACCGATGGAGGCACGGAGATTTATCTCACTGGTGAAGGAGCGGTTCGGAGTGAAGTGCGCTATGTGTAACGAGTTGTTGCAGAGGCCTATACGTACGGTGGCCATCTGTGGCGGGGCGGGTGATTTCATGCTCGACGAGGCCATCAGCCAGGGGGCCGATGCCTTCATCACGGGCGAGATGCACTACCACCAGTACTTCGGTCACGAGCAGCAGATACAGATCTGCGTCATCGGTCACTACGAGAGCGAGCAGTTCACCTCGGAGATATTCCGCGACATCATCCAAAAGGAATGCCCGGGAGTAGCCTGCTTCATCGCAGAAACAAACACGAATCCGATTTGTTGGATTTAGAAAGGCGTAATAACGAAATAACGTAATAACGAAATAGCGTCAATTGTTTAAATTATGGCAAAGAAAGAATCTACAGAATTGTCGGTAGAAGAGCGTCTGAAGACCCTCTTCCAGTTGCAGACGGCCCTGTCGGCCATCGACGAGAAAAAGGCCCTTCGTGGTGAACTGCCCTTGGAGGTAGAAGATCTGGAGGCCGAGATAGAAGGCCTTAACACCCGCGTGGAGCGCATCCAGAGCGAGGTGGGCGAGTTTGAGCGCGCTATCTCACAGAAGAAAGGCGAGATCATCGAGGCTCAGAACAACGTGGAGCGCTACAAGCGTCAGCTCGACGATGTGCGCAACAACCGTGAGTACGACACGCTGTCGAAGGAGATAGAGTATCAGAGCTTGGAGATAGAGCTGTGCAACAAGAAGATCAACGAGGCCCAGCAGCGTATCGCCGAGAAGCAGGATGAGCTTCAGGCCAACCAGAATATGCTGCAGGAGAAACAGGGCGACCTGGAACTGAAGAAGAGCGAGCTCGACGAGATTATGGAGGAGACCCGCGTGGAAGAGGACAGACTGAAGGAGAGGGCTCACGAGCTGGAGGAGAAGATTGAGCCAAGACTGCTCACCTCGTTCAAGCGCATCCGTAAGAATGCCCGCAACGGACTGGGTATCGTGTACGTGCAGCGTGATGCCTGTGGCGGTTGCTTCAACAAGATTCCGCCCCAGCGTCAGTTGGATATCAAGATGCACAAGAAGATCATCGTGTGCGAGTACTGCGGACGTATCCTCATCGACCCCGAACTGGCTGGCGTGAAGACTGAGAAGCCCGTGGTCGAGGAGAAGAAGACCACACGCCGTCGTGCTGCTGCCGGAACCGGTGCCACCGTGCGCAAGTCTTCGAACTCAAAGAAGGCTACCGACGCAAACGACATGATTTAATTCTACACGAATTATCATTAATTACCCACGAATTATCATGAATTATTATATGGGTAATCATATGTTATATAAATCTTTATAATCGGGAATGTTCCTCAGGAAGGAATATTCCCGATTTTCGTAATCCATGCGGCAGCAGAAATGTTGCAGGCCGTTGGAGATGACGAGATAGTCAACGTGGAGCAGGAAATTATACGCCGTGATCTGGTCGAACACGCGCTGCGTCAGTTCGATATGCGGTGCCTTATACTCGATAATCATCTGCGGCTGCAAGTCTGTATTATATAATAAGGAGTCGCACCGCAGCTTCTTCTCGCCGATACGCAGTTCCACCTCGTTAGCCAGCAAGCCCTTGGGATAGCCTTTGTGGCCGATGAGGAAATGAACGAAATGCTGGCGCACCCATTCCTCGGGTGTCAGGGCCACGTAACGACGGCGCAGGAAGTCGAAAATCTGACGGTGTCCGTCCTTCTCGCGTAATTTTATGTCGTATGGAGGTAGGTTTATTTCCATTTTTTTTGTAACTTTGCAGCAAAGTTACGAAAAGTCGAGCACAAAACAAAGAAACTCGTTTCTTTTTTGTCGAGACGGAGTAAATTCGCCATCTTGATGGCAATATTACGATTTATTTTTCAAAAAGCAATGGCAGAAGCAAAGAATGTGACCTATAGCAGCATTATGAAGGAGTTGCAGAGCGGGCAGTACCGTCCTGTGTACTACCTGATGGGCGAGGAGTCGTATTATATCGACAAGATCTGCGACTATATCGCAGAGCACGCCTTGCAGCCCGAGGAGCGCGACTTCGACCAGACCATCATGTTCGGCTCCGACGTGAGTGCCTCGCAGATTGCCGATGCTGCCCGCCGCTATCCTATGATGGCAGAGAGGCAGGTGGTCATCGTGAAGGAGGCGCAGAACCTGAAGAATACCGATGCGCTGGAGAAATACATGAAACAGCCGCTGCAGAGCACCGTGCTCGTGATCTGTCATAAGAACGGCAAGATCGACGGGCGTAAGCGGGAATATGTGAAGGCCGTGCAGCAGGCGGGCATCCTTTTCGAGAGCCAGAAGCTGAAGGAGCGCGACCTGCCGACATTCATCGAGAATTACGTGAAGCAGAAAAATGCCGCCATCGATCCGAAGTCCACACAACTCATCGCCGATGCCATCGGTGCCGACCTGAGCCGACTCGTTGGCGAACTTGAAAAAGTGCTCCTCGGTTTGCCAGAGGACAACAAGCGGATTACCCCCCAGGTGGTGGAGGACAGGATAGGGGTGAGCAAGGACTTTAACGGCTTCGAACTGCGAGATGCAATTGTTAATAAAAATGTGTTCAAAGCGAATCAAATTGTTAAATATTTTGAAAAGAACCCGAAGGCCGGAAGCATCTATTCTTTCCTCCCAATGCTCTTTAATTACTTCCAAAACCTGATGCTGGCATATTATTGTCCAGAAAAAGCGAGTCAGGAGAGGGTAGCAGAGTGGTTGGAACTGAGGTCGCCGTGGGCAGCAAAAGACTACATGACAGGCATGAGAAATTTCACTGCGATGAAGACGATGCAGATCATTTCCAAACTACGCGAGATTGATGCCAAAAGTAAGGGTCTGGACAACCCAAACACCCCTCCAGAGGAGTTGGTGAAGGAGCTTATTTTCTTCATTTTGCACTGAAAAAGGTCGATTTTTGAAGCTGGAAATTCTAGAACGAGCACCCGCCAAGGGTGCTTTTTTTTGGCCTAAAGGCCTGAAAAATAAGGTCTTTACAAAGAAATAACTACCCTCAAATTTTAAAAATTTTCAATCGTCTGAACGGCTGGTTCAGAATTTTTCGAGCATTTAAAAATAGCGTTTTTTCGGCTCTCAGAAATTTAATGTTAAGCTTTTTTAGGGTTTAAAAACCTTTAAGTTCGAAAGTCTTTAAGTTTGAAAACCTTTAATTATTTGCCGGGAATTTATATTTTAAAATGTAAACTTGGCGGATTCGAAATGTTAAATATTTATTTTTAAATATTCGAATTGAAGTGTTTGAAAACGTGAATGCATATTTATAAAGACGCATATTTAGTTTTGTAAATACCCGATAATCAGCGATTTAGGCTTTATAACCAAAGAAATAAATGTGATTTCTTATATTTAAACACTAATGACTATTAATGACCCATTAATTGCCATTAATTTTCTTAAACCGCCTGTATAAAGGCCTTTCCAAGGCACTACATGATCAATTATATGGCCAATTACATGGGAATTATATGTTTAAAATCGTGCATTAATGCCCTTTTTCTATTCTTTAATGTATTAAAAACCAATCAGTTGCATTAAATTCAAGAAATTTGACTTTAATATCATAAATTCCTTGATATTTGAATTTATAAATTTAAAGCCAGAAAACTCATGCCGATTGCTTTATATTTACAAATTTAAAAGTAAATATTTAAAGTTTGATATCATAAATTCTTCTTTAAAAACTTGCACGGTTCATTTTTTTGCTTTACCTTTGTAAACTGAAAAGAAAACGGCCTTTTTAGGCACATTAACTACTTGGTTAGTAAAAATGAAGGATAGAATCAGACAAATCATGGAGTCGCGACACATGACCCAGCAGGTGTTCGCCAGTTACATCGGTACGACCCCTGCCACCCTGAGTGGCATCTTCAACGATCGCACCCGCCCCACCATTAACATCATTGAGAGCATTAAGAAAAAATTTCCGGAGGTCAGTCTTGAATGGTTGATGTTCGGACAAGGAGAGATGTACCAGTCAACGACCGACCATAGTGTTCCAGAGTCTGGTTCTGAAGGTCAGTCTTCGCCTCAGTCAGCCCCCCTATCTGCCCCTCAGTCAGCCCCTCATTTTTCATCTTATCAGCAGGAGCAGATGCTCGATTTTGGTCAGCCTATTGCTCCTACCCCTCAAAATGTTCAGCCGGCGGTCAATCATTTTAATGGTGTTAGACCAACACGAATCGAACAAAACCTTGAGTTGTTAAATAATGTCAACAAACCTTTAAGGCGCGTTACTGAGATTCGGGTGTATTATGATGACCAAACATGGGAAAGTTTTGTGCCCGCCAAGAAGTAGTTTTAACATATAATTATGCCCTTAAAGATGTGGTTATTGACATATAATTACCATTAATTGGCCATATAATTTGCCATTAATTATATGAAAAATTCGTGGATAATTCGTGGTAATTCGTGTTATTTGAAATTTATGTTGTACCTTTGACCTCGGGTCGAAGGTACTTGCGTTCGACAATAAAAAGAAAAGTCTTTTTTTCTTTTGTATTGTTCTCACTTATTCGTACCTTTGCACCCAGTTATTTATAATAAGGTGTAAATGAAGAAGTATATTTTAGACCTGACGGTTGTGTCGGTAGAACGGGTTCATGAGCGGTATGTGCTGATAAGGCTGACCGATAAAGAGCCGCTGCCGCCTATGCTGCCAGGTCAGTTTGTAGAAGTACGTGTCGATGGTTCGCCTGAAACTTTCCTGAGGAGGCCTATCTCTATTCATTTCGTTGACAGAGTGGCTAATGAGTTGTGGCTGCTGGTGGCCTGCGTAGGTGAAGGCACGCGACGGCTGGCGCTGTTGCAGGCCGGTGATAGGCTGAACTGCGTGCTGCCATTAGGCAACGGATTTACGATTCCCAGCGGGGAAACCGCTGGGCACTGCGTGTTGCTGACGGGCGGCGGCGTGGGCGTGGCTCCTTTGCTTTATTTGGGGGCTACGCTGAAGGCTCAGGGTATAGAGCCTACGTTCCTTTTAGGAGCTCGCTCGGCAAAGGATCTGCTGATGCTCCAGGAGTTTGAGAAATATGGACGTGTGCTGGTGACCACTGAGGATGGCACGATGGGCGAGAAAGGGTTTGTGACCAATCATAGCGTGCTCCAGAATGAGCGGTTTGATATGATACAGTGTTGCGGACCTACACCGATGATGAAGGCTGTGGCCTGCTATGCCCGAGAGAAGGGCATCGACTGCGAGGTGTCGCTGGAGAACCTGATGGCCTGCGGATTAGGGGCGTGTTTGTGCTGTGTGGAGAAGGTGAGGACTCTCCCCCAACAACCCCTCCCTGTGAGGGAGGGGAGTGGTCACTCTCCAGAGCAAGAACTATGTACTCCCCTCTCTCACAGAGAGGGGCAGGGGGAGAGTCAAAATGTATGTGTTTGTAAAGAGGGGCCAGTTTTTGACATTAACCGATTATTATGGTAGTATATAAACACGAATTACCATTAATACCCCACGAATTACCATTAAATTTTTATGAAAAATTATATGGGCAATTCTTGCGTCCCTCCGGTGGCAAGCGGCAAAGCCGAGTCCATGGTCATTATATGTTACATGAAAAAAATGAATTATTTCGTGTAATTTGTGGTTGAAAAAGAAGAATTATGGCAAGATTAGAAGTAAAAATAGGGGCATTGAGTTTGAAGAACCCCGTGCTGACCGCCTCTGGTACGTTTGGATATGGTCTTGAGTTTCAGGATTTTGTGGATCTGAAGGAGATAGGCGGTATCATTGTGAAAGGTACTACGTTGAAGCCCCGAGAGGGCAATGACTATCCGCGTATGGCAGAGACAGCGCAAGGGATGCTGAACTGCGTGGGTCTGCAGAACAAGGGTGTGGACTATTTCTGCGAGCATATCTATCCTCAGCTGTTGCCTACTGGCGGTACGTATATCGTCAATGTGAGCGGTTCGTCGCCCGAGGACTATGCCGCGTGTGCCGCCCGTGTGGATGCGTTGGATGCGATTCCCGCCATCGAGCTGAATATCTCGTGTCCTAACGTAAAGGACGGCGGTATGGCCTTCGGTGTGACCTGCAGCGGTGCTGCCAGCGTGGTGAAAGCCGTTCGTCAGGCCTATCACAAGACGTTGATAGTAAAGCTTTCGCCCAATGTCACCGATATCACCGAGATTGCCCGTGCCGTAGAGGCAGAAGGTGCCGACAGCGTGTCGCTAATCAATACGCTGATGGGAATGGCTGTGGATATCGAGAAGCGCAGGAAGACCTTGTCGATAGGTACTGGTGGACTGAGCGGTCCCTGTGTGAAGCCCGTGGCACTGCGTATGGTGTACCAAGTGGCAAAGGCCGTAAGCATCCCAGTGATAGGCTTAGGCGGCATCAGTACCGCTGAGGATGCCATCGGGTTCCTGATGTGTGGTGCCCGTGCCATCGAGATAGGTACGGCGAATTTCCTGGATCCGGCAGTCACCATCCGTGTTCGCGACGGTATCAACGATTGGTTAGACCGTCATGGTGTAGCCGATGTGAATGATATCGTGGGCGTTATTGCTTAGTCCATTTATAATTTTGGCCAAAATTTTTAGAATTCTGGCCAAAATTTTAAAAATTCTGGCCAGAATTTATTTTGAATTATAGCTATAATTTTCGGAATTATAGCTATTTTTTGATGAATTATGGCTATAATTCTGTCAAAGATTATAGTTTTTTCTTTAATATATAAAGATGTATATAAGGAAAAAGTCGTATCTTTGCCCCGGAATTCGACTAAAACTAAAAAATATCAATAAAAGATGAAACCTAAGAAACTTTTTGCAAGCCTTGTGGCATCAGCAATCTGTCTGACAGCAGGGGCACAGCAATTGGCCTTTCCGGGTGCACAAGGCTGGGGCCGTTTTGCTACTGGCGGGCGTTCAGGCAGCGTGTATCATGTGACCAATTTGAATGACTCAGGTAGCGGTTCGCTGCGCGATGCCGTGAGTTCCTCAAATCGCATCATCGTGTTCGACGTGGCAGGCGTGATCAACCTGCAGAGCCGCCTGGTGTTCAAGAACAACCTCTACGTTGCAGGTCAGACGGCTCCCGGCGAGGGTATCACCGTCTATGGCAACGGTGTGTCGTTCTCGGGCTCGTCGAACATCATTGTGCGCCATATGCGTTTCCGCATGGGACATAAGGGCGACAACGGCAAGGACTGTGCAGGCATTGCCAATGGCGTGAACATGATTTTCGACCACTGCTCGTTCTCATGGGGGCTTGACGAGACCTTCTCTATCAACCCCGACGGCAAGGGTAGCGGTCCGAATAACATCACCCTGCAGCACTGCGTGGTAGGCCAAGGCCTGATGACCCACTCGGCAGGTGGACTGATGCAGGCCGACAGCATCTCGCTGATAGGCAATTTCTACTGCGACAACTCCACCCGAAACAACAAGGTGAAGGGTACGAACCAGTATGCCAATAATATTGTATACAACTGGTCTAACGGTGCCTATATCATGGGTGGCGACTCAGAGGGAAAGTCTTATGTGAATATCCAGTCGAACCTCTTCATCAACGGTCCTGCGAAGGGTGGTGCAGCCTTCACGGGCGGTAATGCCGACTTCCACTGCTACGGTGTGGACAACTGGCAGGACAACAACATGGACGGTAAATTCGACCCCTTCGAGATTACCGACTACAATGCCGCCACACGCGAGACAATGCCCTACAACTATCCTGAGCTGACGCTGAACCCCGGTAAGACGCTGTTGGAGACCAACCTGCCTACGGTGGGAGCCACACTGCCTTACCGCGATATGACCGACTGCTATATGGTGGACGAGGTGTTGAGCTATGGTAAGAAAGGCGCGCTCATCTCCAATGAGGAGTCCCTCATCTATGGTGCTCCCTCAACGTGGAAGGTCTTTGCCGGCGTGAAGAAGCAGGACACCGACGGTGACGGTATGCCCGATGCCTGGGAGGATGCCAACGGAACCAACAAGACGAAGAACGACGCGATGACGAAGGCCGCCAACGGTTATACGAATATCGAGAACTATATCAACAGCATCACCGTTGACGACCGTGACTTCTTCCTGCGCACCCCCGTGGGACTGACGCTGGAGAAGGCCACCACACAGACGCTGACCGTCGGCTGGCACGACTATACCTATGCCGAGGACGGCTTTATCGTAGAGATTGACAAGGGACAGGGCTATGTGGAGGCTGGTCGTACGGCAGCCGGTGCCACATCCATGGTCATCGACGGTCTTGAGCCAGCCACATCATATAAGATCCGTGTGCGTGCCTTTGCCGGTAGCGACCAGTATTCTGACTATACCGCTGCGCAGAGCATGGATACCCGTATGGTGGAACAGGGCATCATCGACGTTGACTCCTACGTAGGCGATGTCACCAATGCCATTGAGACAGCCAAGGGTGTGCTGATTGACTCAGAATCCGACCTGACCTTGAAGCTCGATGCGGCTATCAGTCCCAAGGAGGTGGTGGTGAACAGTCCTGCACATATCACCATCGACGGTGTGGTAGCAGGTACGGGCTCTATGAACAAGGCCGGTGAGGGTACGCTGACACTCAATTCGCTGAATACCTATACCGGTGCCACCGTGCTGCACGAAGGAACGCTGGCGTTCAACACCCTGAAGAACGGTGGTGTGGCCAGTTCATTAGGTGCCGGCATCAAGGACGCGCAGAACTGGATCATGGACGGTGGTACCTATAAATATACTGGCGCATCGACATCCACCGACCGTGGTGCCCGTCTGTTGCGTGAGACCGAGTTGAACATTGCCAATAGCGGTACAGTAGTCACTGCCAACGGTGGCTTCGAGGGTAAAGGTGATTTCGCACTGGGTGGTGCAGGACAGTTGACCATTGGTACTACAGGCTTCTTCAAATATACTGGTGCCACCATTCTGCGTGGGGGCTCTCTTTTTCTGAGCAGCACTGATATCTCGAAGGCAGGCATCGGTTCCTCATCGAAGTTGGTAATGGCAGGTGGTCATCTGAAGACCAAGGGCGAGACGAGCGGCTATGAGACTTATTCCTTCCCCATCGAGGTGGTGGAAGGCACCATCTCGCAGTTCTCACCTAACCGTAATTGCTATATTAATAATAAGGTGACGGGTTCAGGAACAATTCAACTGAACATCCCTTATCTGCGCGAGTATGTACAGGGCGACTGGAGCGGTTTTTCAGGCCGACTCATTGCCAACGGCGTTTCCAGCGATAAGCGCGGTTCCCTGTTGCTGCTCGACAAGACCCCGAAACTCAACAATACCGTCGTAGAACTGAAGGGCAACGCCAATCTCTGTTATTGGTCTACAGGAGGTAACCAAACATTGGGTGGTCTGTCTGGCGCAGCAGGCACTTATTTGAATGGTTCCAGCAAGCAGACCGACAACTTCACCTGCACTTGGACTGTGGGTAGTGCCAATACCGACGAGACCTTCCGTGGCATCATCAACAACTGGTCGTGCTCTGGCAGTGGTCACTCCGGTACGGTGAACGTCGTGAAGACAGGTACAGGCATCTGGCGACTCACCGGTGCTAATGAGTATAAGGGAACGACGGTGGTCAACGGAGGCCGTCTTGTTGTCAATGGCACGCATTCCGGTACGGGAGCCGTCACCGTGAAAGAGGGTGGTACGCTGGCAGGCTTTGGTACCCTGCCGGGTAAGGTGACCGTGAAGAGCGGCGGTAGCGTCTATGCCGGTGACACCTTGGTGAACGGTGCCCAGCTGAAGCTGAACGGTGGACTGACGGTAGAGAGTGGCGGTATCGTGGAGATTCCCCTTTACAGTCAGGCCGGCAAGGCCCGTGCCAATGCCATCAAGGGTGCGCTGACTATCAACGGTGCCACGCTGGTGCTCAATATGGAGAACGTGGCAGGTATTTCCGATGACCAGGTATTCATCGTCTTCTCTGGCACCCGTACTGGTACCGGTTTTACCGCTATTGAGCCAGAACGTCCTTCGGCAACGCAGGTTTGGGACACCAGTAAACTGATGACGAGCGGCTTCCTCTTTGTGCGTCATGATGACAGCCAGACAGGAATAACGGAGCTGAAGAGCGATGACCTGGATGTTCCTCGGTACAACCTGCATGGGCAGCGTGTCAAAAGCGATGCCAAGGGGCTGGTTATCCAGAATGGGAAGAAGAAGGTGAAAAGATGAAAAAGTGAAATAAATAAGGGCTGCCAATCGGCAGCCCTTAACCAACACAAAAACTAAACTAGACTTAACTAAAGCTTATTCGGATTTTCACAAACCCTCATAGCGATTGCAAAGATAAACAAAAAAATCCATTGGACAATGGATTTTTCTGATTATTTTGAATTATTACTGAATATTCTCTATTTTTTTATATGCCGATAAGCATAAATAATTGTCCAATATGACCATTGCTGCCATTGCTTCCACCACGGGAACAGCTCGTGGCAGGACGCAGGGGTCATGGCGTCCGTGAGCCGTAAACGTCGTGCTATTTCCCTCTAAGTCAACGGTTTGCTGTTCGCGGAGCAGGGTGGCCACCGGTTTGAAAGCCACGCGGAAATAGATATCCTGGCCGTTGCTGATGCCGCCCTGTATGCCGCCGCTTTGGTTGGTGAGGGTGGTCACGGGGAAACCGTGACCCACAGTGTTTAAAGTGAATGGGTCGTTTTGCTCTGAGCCGCGCTGGATGACACCGGCAAAGCCCTCGCCATATTCAAACCCCTTGACGGCATTGATGCTCAGCATGGCACTGCCCAGTTGGGCATGCAGCTTTCCGAACTCCGGTTCTCCCAGTCCTACGGGACAGCCTTTGATGACGCAGGTGATGACCCCTCCGATGGTGTCGCCCTCGGCTTTCACCTGTTCTATCAGTGTGGCCATCTCTTGGGCTTTCTCTGGGTCGGGACAACGCACGGCATTGGTCTCTGTCAATGAGAGGTCGTACTTCTTATAGTCGCGCTCCAGAGTGATATCGCCAACCTGTGAGGTGTATGCCTGTATGCTGATATCCAGTTGGCGCAAAGCCAATTTGGCAAAAGCACCGCCTACCACCCGGCTGATGGTGATACGAGCCGACGAACGGCCTCCTCCACGATGGTCGCGTACACCATATTTATTATAATAGGTGAAGTCGGCATGAGAGGGCCTGAACAGTGTGCGCAGGTTCTCATAGTCCTGCGAGTGCTGGTTCTCATTGCGTACGATGAAGCCGATGGGGCAACCCGTTGTCTTGCCTTCAAACACCCCGCTGAGCAATTCCACCTTATCGCCTTCCTGGCGGGAGGTGGTCAGTTTGCTCTGTCCTGGACGGCGACGGTTCAGTTCGCTTTGGATAAAATCCAAATCGACCTCAATACCGGCAGGCATCCCGTCGATTACTCCACCTATGGCAGCCCCGTGGCTCTCTCCGAAGGTGGTCAGCGTAAACAGTTTTCCAAACGTGTTCATCAATGCTTAATGCTTAATGCTTAATGGTGGCAGTGTCCGCAGCCGCCTCCACCGCATTCGTGGTCATCGCCACAGTTGTCACCACAATCGCCACCGCAACCGCCGCAGCCGCCGCACTCATGGCTCATGTGGTTCAGCAGGTGTTGGATCTCTTCTTTGGTAGCCTCGCGGTTTTCGAGCACCACGCCCGTGAACTGCAGCGTCTCGCCTGCCAGTGGATGGTTGGCATCCAGCGTCACCCCGTCGTCCTCAACCTTCGTCACACGCACCATGAAGTGCTTTCCGTCCTCGTTCTTCATCGTTATCACGGCACCGGGGAAGATATTGGTGGTGTCGAACTTACCGTCGATGAAGAACTCCTCGCGTGGCAGTTTATGTACGCCTTCGGCAAAATATTCGCCAAAAGCCTCCGCTGGTTTTAGCGTAAACTCGAACTTCTCGCCTTGTGGCATATCGGCAATGCGCTGTTCGAAACTGTCGAGCGAGAAGCCGAATCCGGTGATAAACTTGAAGGGATTGCCCTGTTGGGTCTCTTCTACCAATTCTTTCTTGCCGTCATCGGCGATGGTATAGAGTTGGTAACTGACGCTAATGTACTTGTTTTGCTTATTATCCATTATAATAATACCGTTTTTTCTGATTTTAGGCGCAAAGGTACACAAATAAAATGAGAAATGAGAAATGAGAAATGAGAAATGATAGCGATTTGTTGATTTTAATCAAAAAAGGGGGTTGTTATCGCACACAGTTCACAAAAATCCATTGCCGGTTCAAAAAAACGCCGTACCTTTGCATCGTCAAAAGGAAATAAAACTCCTGGCGACAAGGATAACAACATTATAATAATTAAGGTAGGGACCAAAAGGAATTCAACAATTAAGATTAAACATTAAAGATTAAAAAGGATAACAAAAAAAGAAACTCAAGGTCCCGAGTAAAGAAAAGAAAGGAAAAAGAGTATGAAAAAGATTGTTTTGATGGTAGTTGCTATGTTGTCAATGACAATGGCATTCGCTGAGAACGAGAACAACAGTGCTGTGAAGAGCGTCGAGGCCTACGACATGACAGTCAATATGCGCAAATTGGCTGTTACGCTCGAGCTGAACAGCGATCAGATGGAAGCCGTGCAGGACATTCACACTGCATTCTGCAACGATATGTACCTGGCAGGCTCCGCTCATGCCGAAGAACGCAAGGCATTGGTTGATGAAGCTGTGAAGAAGGATATTCGCTATATGCACTATATTCTTGACGAGAAGCAGTACAAGAAGTATCTGCTGTTGCTCAATACCACATTGATTAACCGCGGACTGAAGTAATAATTCAAAATGTAATAATTTTAAAATGTAAAAATTATTAAATGTAAAAATTAAAAAATTAGAAATAAGATTAAAGAGATGCCTCCTGCGAAGGAGGCATTTTTTTGTCTTTTCTTTTGTATTTCTCTCCTTTTTTATTACTTTTGCACTCAAATCTATAAAAACAACGATTATGAAGTCAATAAAAATTCTATTGATGTCGCTGGTGGCATCTATTTTGGTGGGCTGTGGCACCACGTCAACAGTACCCATCACAGGGCGTAAACAGACCTTGCTGGTCAGTGATGGTGATGTGCTGAGTCTCTCGAACCAGCAGTACCGGCAGTATATGCAGGGTGCAAAAGCTTCTTCCAATACAGCCAATACGGCTATGGTGAAGCGTGTGGGGCAGAACCTTGCCAATGCCGTGGTGAGCTATCTGAACAGCAACGGTCTGAGTGCCGAGGTTCAGAACTACGCGTGGGAGTTTAACCTGGTGCAGGACAATCAGGTGAACGCCTGGTGTATGCCTGGTGGCAAGATTGTGGTTTATGAGGGTTTGCTTCCCGTTACTCAGGACGAAGCCTCTCTGGCTATCGTGCTGGGTCATGAGATAGCCCATGCCGTTGCGAAGCACTCTGCCGAGCGACTGAGCAACGAGTATAAGAACCAGTATGGTACGGCAATCCTTGGTGCTGTGGTTCAGGGTTCCGGCATGAGTGAGGGTACACAGCAGCTGATAGCCCTTGGACAGTCACTGGGCGGTGCATTGTGGACTTCCGGTTTCTCCCGCAAGCAGGAGAGCGAGGCCGACCACATGGGACTGATTTTTGCTGCTATGGCAGGCTATAATCCTCAGGTGGCTACCTCTTTCTGGCAGCGTATGGCAGCGCAGAGCAGCGGTAGCGGTGGCCTGTTCAGCGACCATCCCTCTGACGAACAGCGTATCAAGGATATCCAGGGCTGGATGCCCGAGGCCTTGAAGTATTATAAGCCCAAAGCTGTTACTATCAATATCTCAAGTAAAACGAGCAAGACTAACAAAACGAGCAAGACTAACAAGAAATCCACTACGAAGAAATAAATGAAGCGGCTCCCCCATCCACTTGTGTCGGCCATCCCTTTGGTGGTACTCATAGTCATGCTGGCTGTGGTTATTGCCTTGTTTGGCAGCGACTCGCTGAATGGAGGCAGTCAGATAGCCCTGTTGATGGGCCTTGCCGTCTGTGTGTTCATCTCGATGGTCTTTTATAGGGTGCCGTGGAAAGCCTTTGAACAGCAGATTGAGAAGACGCTGGGTGGCGTAGCCGTTACTATCCTGATCCTTCTGGCGGTAGGAATGCTGGCAGGCTCGTGGATGGTGAGCGGTGTGGTGCCCACCTTAATATATTATGGTGTGCAGTTGCTCTCGCCCCAGTTCTTCCTGGTCTGTGCCTGTCTGATATGTGCGTTGGTGTCGTTGCTCTCAGGCAGTTCGTGGACAACGATAGCCACCATTGGTGTGGCATTACTGGGTATCAGTCATGCCCTCGACATCAATGAGGCGATGGCAGCAGGTGCTATTATCTCTGGTGCCTATTTCGGTGATAAGATGTCGCCGCTCAGTGATACCACTATTCTGGCATCATCGTCAACGGGTGTCGATCTCTTCACGCATATCCGTTATATGATGTACACCACCATGCCGGCCATCCTGCTGACAATCATCATCTTTGCAGTGATCGGTTTTGGCAAGGGAGGCGACGATGTGCTTCATGTCAGTCAGTTTACCGAGGGGCTTTCCTCTACCTTTCATATCTCGCTCTGGACATTGCTGGTGCCAGTGTTGACGGCATTTCTGATAGCACGCCGTCTGCCCTCGCTGATTGTGCTGTTCTTGTCGGGTATGATGGCTGGCATCACGGCACTCATCCTGCAACCGCATATCCTGATGCAGATAGGAGCCCCCTCCAACCTCCCCCAATTGGGGGAGACTGCGGCCCTCATCAAGGGATTGGCAATCACCTTTTATGGTGCTACATCTGTTGAAACGGGCAATGCCGAGCTCAACGAACTTGTTTCAACAGGCGGCATGACGGGTATGCTCAACACCATCTGGCTGATTATTTGTGCCATGTGCTTTGGTGCAGGAATGGTGGCCAGCGGCATGATTGAGAGTCTTACGCGAGTGGTTATCAGTTGGGTGAAGAGCAGGGTAGGGCTGGTGACATCAACAGCCAGCACGGGTCTCTTCCTGAATGTTGCTACGGGCGATCAGTTTATCAGCATCGTGCTGACTGCCAATATGTTCCAGAACGTGTATCAGCAAAAGGGTTACGAGCCTCGCTTGCTCAGTCGTACCTGCGAGGACTCTGCTACCGTTACCAGCGTATTGGTGCCTTGGAACACCTGCGGTATGACGCAGAGCACCGTCCTCGGTGTGGCTACCATTGCCTATCTGCCTTATTGCTTCTTCAATATCCTCAGTCCCCTGATGACCATCCTTGTTGCTGCCATCGGATGGAAGATCAAGCAGACAAAGGTATCATTGTCTTATTTAAAATAAGACACTATGGAAAAGCATGAATATATTTGACTTTTCCATTTTTTTTTCGTACTTTTGCAGCCAACTATGGGAACGCGGGCGTCCTCGCCCGCAATGGTGGCGGGCGAGGACGCCCGCGCTCCCATAATAACGGTTAGTTATAGAAGAAAAATACGAAAACATGATGAGAAAAGGACTTTTATTTGCTATGATGTGCGTTGCTTTGACGGCTTCGGCACAGAAAAGAGAGGGTGGGATCAGCAAGAAGATGCTCTCGGAGATAGAGAAAGAGAACGTGTTGCAGGCATCCGACCGTGCACTGGTGAACGCTATTGGTGCCAATGCCATTGACGATCTGGCAAAGAACCGTCAGAATGCCGGGGCATTGGATACGCAATTCAGTGTAGAGACGAAGAAACAGAGCATTTCCGACCAGAAGCAGAGCGGGCGTTGCTGGATGTTCAGCGGGTTCAACGTGCTGCGTTCCGACTTCAACCTGCGTACTGACTCACTTACGGTGGAACTGTCGCAGGCCTATCTGTTCTTCTACGACCAGTTGGAAAAGGCCAACCTGATGCTGCAAGGCTGCATCGACACAGGCAATAAGCCTATTGACGACCAGCGCGTGCAGTTCTTCTTCCATTATCCCATCAACGATGGCGGCACGTTCTGTGGTGTGGCCGACCTGACAGAGAAATACGGACTGGTGCCTACAGAGGTGATGCCTGAGTCGTTTTCGAGCGACAACACATCAAAGGCCCGTGCTCTGATTGCTTCGAAGCTGCGTGAGTTTGGCCTTCAACTGCGCGAGATGGTGCAGAAAGACAAGAAGCCAGGTGCCATCGAGAAGGCTAAGACGCGTATGCTGAGCCAGATCTACCGTATGCTGCAGTTCACCATCGGCAATCCACCGCAGAAGTTCACCTATGCCTTCAAGAACGAGAAAGGGAAGGTGGTAGGCGAGGCAAAGGAGTACACACCGCTCTCTTTTTATAAAGAGGTGGTGGGAAAGCAGCTGAACGGTACCTTCATCATGGTGATGAACGACCCCCGCCGCGAGTACTACAAGACCTACGAGGTGGAGTACGACCGCCACACCTATGATGGACACAACTGGAAATACGTGAACCTGCCGATGGATGACATCGAGGAGATGGCTATCAGTGCACTGAAAGCCGGTCGTAAGCTCTATTCCTCGTACGACGTAGGCAAGATGCTGGACCGTAAGCGCGGCTATTGCGATACCGAGAATTTCGACTATGGCTCGCTCTTCAATACCACATTCGGTATGACGAAGGCCGAGCGAATATCGACATTCGACAGTGGCTCGACCCATGCTATGACGCTGACGGCTGTTGACTTGGACAAGAAAGGCAAGGCAACGAAATGGAAGGTGGAAAACTCTTGGGGAGCCGACTGGGGTCAGAAGGGCTGTCTGATTATGACCGACCGCTGGTTGCGCGAGTATATGTTCCGACTGGTGGTGCCCAATGAGTTTGTACCTGCGAAAGTGATGAAGGCCTACGAGACACAGCCTGTGATGGTGATGCCTGAAGACCCGTTGTTCCAGATGGACGAATAAAAAGAATGATGAAACAAGTAAGACCCAAGAAGAACCTCGGTCAGCACTTCCTGACCGACCTTTCCATAGCCAAGCGTATTGCCGACACGGTGGATGCCTGTCCCGATATCCCTGTGCTGGAGGTAGGTCCGGGTATGGGCGTGATGACGCAGTATCTGGTAGAGAAGCCCCGTCCGTTCAAGGTGGTAGAGATTGACCGTGAGTCTGTGGATTATCTGAACGAGCATTTCCCAAAGCTTCGTGAGAATATATTAGGCGAAGACTTCCTTCGAATGGATTTGAGAAAGGTCTTCGACGGTCAGCAGTTTGTGCTCACAGGCAATTATCCCTACGACATTTCATCGCAGATATTCTTCAAGATGCTGGAAAACCGCGACTTGATACCTTGTTGTACGGGTATGATCCAGCGTGAGGTGGCTTTGCGCATGGCATCGCAGCCAGGCAATAAGCAATATGGCATTCTGTCGGTATTGATTCAGGCGTGGTACGATGTAGAGTACCTCTTCACGGTAGAACCAGGCGTGTTCAATCCACCTCCAAAGGTGCAGAGTGCCGTGATTCGCATGACACGTAATAAGGTACAGCACTTAGGATGTAACGAGGAATTGTTCAAGCGCGTGGTGAAAACCACGTTCAATCAGCGTCGGAAGATGCTGCGTGTCAGCCTGAAACAGATGTTGCCTGCAGATTCTTCGTTTTTCAACGATCAAGCGTCAATGCTGACAAAACGCCCCGAGCAGTTGACTATTCCAGAGTTCGTGGAACTCACGAATAGGATTGAAAAGTGGTTGTGCGCGAACACAATGTCTTGATTTGAATCAATAATAATAGCCTTTTTTGCTAAAAGTTGATGAAGAATGATACGCGGAATGAAAAATTGTTGTACCTTTGCATCGTCAAAAGGAAACAATGACACGAGATCTTCAATAGTTTGTTTTAGTTTTTTTAGGTAAATGGATGAGCCTTGTGAAAGGCGGAGAAATGCATAGAAAGTTAGTAATAATTCGATAGGTTAGTTAGTAATAAGGTTAGTTAGATTGTTTTAGGGGATAGGTATTATTAAGGTAAGAAAGATTGAATGTAAGGGTAACATAAGTAGAAAAGGTTTTTAGTTATTAATATCGTAAGTTATGCAGGCCTTAGTTGAGAAACTGAGACCTGCAATTTTTTTCTCAATTCTCAATTTTCAATTTTATAGCCTTCAGGATGCGTATGTCATCCACAGGACGGTTGTAATCGTCGGTGAATACTTTCTGGATTTTCTCTACAACATCCAGTCCCTCAACGACTTCTCCGAAAACGGTGTACTGTCCGTCAAGATGTGGTGAACCGCCCGTCTTACGGTAAGTCCAGAACATCTCCGAACTGATACTCGTCTGTCCTTTGGTATTCTCAAGCACCTTTTCCTGAATGGCTTCCAGTTCTTTGGTGGAGTAGGTCTTGCCCCAAACGATATAGAACTGGCAGGCACTGGAGCGTCTTTGTGGATTCCGTGCATCGCCCTCGCGAGCCATAGCCACAGCCCCTCTGGCATGATAGTGGGCTGAGGTATTGATTTCTGCCGGCAGCGTATAGCCCAGGTCGCCTCCACCCAGCGTCTCACCAGGCTCTGCGTGCTTGCTCTTAGGGTCGCCAGCCTGAATCATGAAGTTCCTGATGACCCGATGGAAGAGCAGTGAGTCGTAGAAATGTTCGTCGACAAGTTTCAGGAAGTTGTCACGATGAAGCGGGGTGTCATCGTAGAGCACGATGCGGATGTTTCCTTCCGTTGTTTCCAGCAGTACCTCATTGGTTTGTGCTGACACAGGTAATGTTAGCAGACTGAAAAGCAGACTGCCCCAAAGATTTTTTGCGTTCATATTTCTTTTGTTTTCAGTTTCAGTTTGTTGTTCCAATGACCTACGAACAGTCGCGTGAGGAACATGATACCTCTGAAGGTAAGTTCTATAGCCATTGCCAGCCAGACACCCTTCAGACCGTAGTCCTTGGATAGATACCAGGCCAGCGTCAGTCGTACGCCCCACATCGATGCCAGGCTCATGAAAGCAGGTTTCAGTGTGTCGCCGGCACCTATGAAGATACCGTTGCAGACGATGGCGGCAGCAAACATCGGTTCGGCCCATGCCTCAATGCGCAGCACCTGAGTGCCCAGGGTAATCACCTCCTCGACGGGCGACATGATGGCCATCAGTTCCGGAGCGAAGATCCACATCAGGATACCCATCAGGGTCATTACGACGATGCCCATCCCAACAGACAAGCGTGCCAGACTACGTGTCAGCACCTTTTGTCCGGCACCGATACCCTGTCCCACCAGTGTCGTTGCTGCCTCAGCAATGCCGAAGCCAGGCATATAGCAAAGGCTCTCAACGGTAATTGCGAGAGAATGGGTGGCTATAGCGATGGTACCCAGAGGGGCTACTATCAGGGTGCTCACAATCTGTGCACCACCCATCAGCATATGCTGTAGTCCCATAGGTGCACCAATCTTGAATGCTGTTCCTACAGTGTCGCTTCTGGGTTTGAAAGAACCAGGGAAGCCTTTCAGACGGAGCATATCGCTGCGTACCAATAGGAAATAGAGCATTAGCAGGGCAGTGATCAGTTCTGCGAGGCCTGTGCCGATGGCTGCTCCCATGACTCCCAGGTCGAGGATGTATATAAAGAAGTAGTTGAAGACAACATCCATCACGCACATCCCGATATTGAGAATGGATGGTATCTTCATATTGCCCGAGCATTTCAGCATGGAGCCAGCCAAACCTTCCATCTGGAAGAAGATGCCCGCAAGTCCGATAATGGCAAAATAGACGGAGGCATCATGGGCTATCTCTTCGCTGCCCCCCATCCAATAGGGTAGGAAGGGACTGATACCCAGACAGATGGCACTCATCATGAAGCTCCATATCAGACAGCATACCAATGCCTGGCGAAGCACACGTCGTGCGCTTTCAAAGTCGTTGGCACCAATGAAATGGGCTACCTGAACAGAAAAGCCCATTGAGGCGGCCGAGGCCAGTCCACCCATCAGCCATCCCGTTGTCTCGACGATGCCGATGGCTGCCGATGCCTTGGCTCCCAGATGTCCCACCATTGACGCATCGATGAAGAACATCACGGTGGCAGAAATCTGGGCAAGTATAGAGGGTATAGAAAGTTGCACGATGAGTCGCAACATTTCCTGTTGCGTCATCGTGCGACCATTTCGTATGTAAGAGAGCAGATCCTGGCTCTTACTCATCCTTTCCAATCATATTGTTCACCGCATCACTAGCCTCTTCGTTGAGGTTGATGTTGCGTGTGGTCTTGGCCTCGAGTGTGCCGGCACGCATGATGTCAGCCATATCCACTCCAGTAGCACTCTTCAGTACGTCGAAAGCCTGTTTGATGGCTATGGGTACGTTGCCGCTCATGGCTGAGATACCCTGACCGTCGCCGCTGTAGATGTTGACATCCTTGATGGCCGAGATAGGCTTAGCCACATTCTCTACCACCTGAGGCAGGACCTCGATCATCATCTGTACCACAGCAGCGTTGTTGTACTTCTTATAAGCCTCGGCCTTCTTGTCCATAGCGAGAGCCTCAGCCTCACCCTTCTTCTGGATGGCGTAAGCTTCAGCCTCACCTTTTGCCTTGATACCGGCAGCCTCCTGTTCCAGGCGATAACGGGTGGCGTCAGACTCTGCGTTCTGTGCCAATGCACGCTGTTCTGCCTCGTACTTCTGAGCCTCAGCCACACGTTTGCGCTGTTCCAGTTCTGCAGCAGCATCGCGCTCTACCTTATACTTATCTGCATCAGCTTTCTTCTCAATCTCTGCCGATAACTCGTTCTGTTTGATTTCGATACGTTCCTTTGAGAGTACCTGTTCGCGTTTGGTCTTCTCAATCTCGGCCTCAACGGTCTTGATGTTGATGGTCTTCTGCTGCTCCTGCTGCTGGATGGCGTATGCGGCATCGGCATCAGCCTGTGCGGTATCGGCCTGCTGTTTCAGTGCGGCGCGCTTCAGTGCGAGGTCGTTGTTCTTGATAGCGATAGCGGTGTCGGCATCGACGCGGGCATCATTCGACTCCTTGTCGGCCTTGGACACCTCAATCTTCACGTCGCGCTCGGCAATGGCACGGTTGATCGCAGCGTCCTTCTTGATCTTGGCGGTGTTATCGGCACCGAGGTCTTTGATCAGTCCCTCACGGTCGGTTACATTCTGGATATTGCAGGAGATGATGTTGATACCCAGCTTCGCCATATCAGGTGTTGCCTTCTGCATCACCTGATCAGAGAATCCGTCACGGTCGGTATTCAGAGAGCGCAGGTCGAGCGTACCGATAATCTCACGCATATTACCCTGCAGAGAGTCTTGCAGCTGTGTAGCAATCTCATCGGGGGTCATGTTCAGGAAGTTCTTGGCAGCCAGACGGGTACCGTCCTTATCGGGAAGTACCTGTACCTTTGCCACGGCATCAACATCCACGTTGATGAAGTCGTTGGTAGGTACGCTCTCCTCAGTCTTGATGTCAACGGTGATCTGTCCCAGATACACGCGGTCCAGACGCTGGAAGAAAGGAATACGGAATCCACCAGTTCCTATCAGTACCTTTGGCTCTTTCCAGATACCAGAGATGATATATGCGAAAGAAGGCGGTGCCTTGACGTATGATACAAAGATGAAGATGGCAAGGATAAAGATGCCTAATCCGATAGCGGCATACATAAGTGTTGGTTCCATAATTGAAAAATTTTAGTTGTTATAAAAAACTATAGAGGTTATAGAAAAAAACGTAAGCAAATTTACTGTATTTCTCGTGAATGGCAAAAAAAATTGGCTATATTTAACAAAAAGTCTTGTTAATATGATGGAAAAGGTTTACCTTTGCAATGTGATGATGACATTTAACACCGAACAGCAACAGGTGATAAAAGCTTCTGGCGGCTATCATCTGGTATTGGCTCCCCCAGGATGCGGTAAGACGGCGGTGCTTGCCGAGCGTATCGTATGGGCTTATCAGCATGGGGTGGATTTTGCCGATATGGTGTGTCTGACGTTTACCAACCGTGCCTCACGAGGTATGAAAGAAAGGATTTACGAACGAATGGATCATGTCAAGGGACTCGACGGGCTGTTTGTGGGTAATGTGCATCGTTTCTGTTCACGTTTTCTCTTTGAGAACGGTATCGTGCCGGAGCATACGGCGGTGATTGACAATGACACCTCGTTCAGTATCATGGCTGATTTTCTGGGTGAGGATGAGCTGAAGGTGCTCGGTGATAATAAGGATCGTCAGCGCTATTCGCAGATTCTGAACCTGCAGCATCTGATGTATCAGTGTGAGCATCGCTATCCTTCGAAACTGATGGTTCATAGGGATGCCATCGTGGCAACGACGCTCAAGGAGCTGTGCCTGACCTTCGGACTTCCATACGTGCAGGATTCCTGTATCATGCTCTACCGCAACTCGGAGCATTACCTGTATGAGTCGGCGGTACTCAGTCGTGATGCCTCCAATCTGCTGTTATGTCTGGATACTGCCCGTCGCTATGAGCAGTATAAGCAACAGAACGACCTGTTGGATTTCGAGGACCTGCTCCTAAGGACTTACGATACCTTGACTCAGGGGGATGCCGATGAATCGAGTCAGTCAATAAAGAGGTTCAAGTGGCTTCAGATTGATGAGGTGCAGGACTTGAATCCCCTTCAGTTGGCCATCATAGACTGCTTTACTGCTGAAGACGCCACGGTGGTGTATCTTGGTGATACCCAGCAGGCCATCTTCTCGTTCATGGGTGCCCAGACGGATACGCTCACGATGTTGAAGAATCGCTGCGGAGCGGGACATTTCCATAATTTCTTTATTAACTACCGTTCGCCCCAGTATCTGCTCGATGTCTTTAATCACTATGGTGAGCAGCAACTGGGAATAGCCCACGACCTGTTGCCTTCTACCCAGAACCAGACAGCGAAACAGCCTGGCGACCTGAAAATCCTGGAGGCTGATACCAATGTGGACGAGGCAAACATGGTGGCTCGTGAGGTGAAGCGTCTTTATGAGCAATATCCTCAAGATACCATTGCTGTCGTTGTGGCGTTCAACAGTGATGCGGATGATGTGAGCGGAGCCTTGCAGACGTTGCCTCACTTTAAGATCTCCGGCATCGACTGTTTCTCTACACCCGATGTGCGTCTGCTGTTGGCTCATCTCTGTGTGGTGTCGATGGAACAGAACTTCATTGCCTGGTCGCATCTGTTTACAGGACTGCATGTCTATACATCCAACAGTTTGTCGCGTCAGTTTGTCCGTCAGGTGATGGAACTGGCACTCTCGCCAGCCGATTTCCTTGATTATGAGGGTTCTACCTATCTGAATGAGTTCGTGAAGGTCTATGAGAAACAGGACATCGTGGTGTTTGATACAGAGACCACAGGCCTGAGTGTCTTTGAGGATGATGTGGTTCAGATTGCTGCCGTGAAGGTGAGACGGGGTAGGGTGATAGAGGAACTGAACATCTTTATTGAGACAGAGCGTACCATCCCTGAGATGTTGGGTGATGTGTTGAATCCATTGATAGCAGAGTATGCCTTGCAGCCTCATCTGTCGCATCAAGAGGCGTTGCAGCGATTCGTGGACTTTGCTAAAGACTGTGCTATCTTGGGACATAATGCCACTTACGACTATCAGATTATGGAGCATAATATGCAGCGATATGCGCCAGAACTGTCGATGTACCGCTTATGGCCTTGTTATTTTGACAGCTTGAAGATGGCCCGTCTGCTTCGTCCTCGCTTGAAGAGCTATAAACTGAAGGATTTGTTGGTGGAACTCAATCTGGAAGGTCAGAACTCACACTTGGCAAATGATGATATTCTGGCAACGAACAGTCTGATGGTGTATTGCTTCGACAGGGCCCGTAGCATCATCGGTCGCCAGCAGGAGTTCATCAAGCAACATCAGAAAATCATAGACCGCTTCCGTCATCTCTATGCCGACCTCTACCAGCATTCACGCAGCAGGCTATACGAGCAGAGCGTATTGCCGATGCTTCCTACCGAACTGCAATATACGTTCGATTATCTGCGTGACATAGGACGCATCGGACATCTGCCGAAGCTACCATATATAATAAGGTATATAGAGCAAGAACTGATCACTTCGACAAGTGGACTGTCGTTGGCAGAGCAGTTGAGCAAACATATCCAGGACCTGACAACGATGAAGGAGGCCGATCTCTGTGGGGCTTCCAGCATGACCGATAGAGTGATTGTGAGTACTGTGCATAAGGCAAAGGGACTGGAGTTCGACCATGTGATTGTCTATGATGCCGTAGAGGGAAAATATCCCAGTGTCTATGCCGACACGGAACGTGGTGGACAGGAGGAAGCCCGTAAGTTCTATGTGGCAATATCACGTGCTCGCAAGCGTCTCACCATCGGTTTCTGTCATAACAGCGTGACCCGTTGGGGGCGTACTTACCCCAAACAACTGACCCGTTATATGGCTTCTATCCGTCAGTTCTTCTGCTAATGTAACAAAATCAGAAGGATAAGACACAAAATCCAAAAGTCTTATCAAATATATTTGCTACTTTTGCAAACGGAATAAAAACCTTTAACAAGTGTTATGAAGAAAATCTTTTTAATGGCAGCAGCCTTTGTCGCTGCGATGGGTGTAAACGCCCAGAATCCCTATCTGCCTTTGTGGGAGCACCTGCCCGATGGCGAGCCCCGTGTGTTTGAAGACCCTGACCAGCCAGGGAAGTTCCGTGCGTATATCATCGGTTCGCACGATGTGACCTATACGGCCTACTGCGGTCCTGATATCCGTATGTGGTCGGCACCTGTTGAAGACCTGTCACAGTGGCGTGACGAGGGACCTATCTTCAGTTGGTTTGTCAACGGACAGTGGGACACGATGTATGCTCCTGACTTGGTGGAGACTGTAGATAGAACGACAGGAAAGAAGACCTATTGGCTCTATCCCCATAGTCGCGGATGGCGTCGTGTCGCTATGGTGTGTAAGGGCGACCGTCCCGATGGTCCCTTCACGCCAGTGAACTTGACAGAGGATGGCACACAGTGTCTGCCTGGTTCGCTCATTGACTTCGATCCTTCGGTATTCATTGAGAATATCACAGACAAGAAGGATAAGGACTACGACAAGGGCTATCGTGCTTACGTATTTTACGGCTTCCAGCATTCTACGGCTTGCGAGCTCGACCAGAACACGATGTATTCTAAGCGCGAGGGAACGGAGTTGATAGATCCCTTCATTCCTGCCAGCAGTGCTGACGGTCGTCTGCTCGACAAGGCCGGTAGTGAGTATAAGGCCCTCTATCAGGGACAGAATCCCTTGGACTTCAATTTTTTTGAGGCCTCTTCTATCCGTCAGGTGGGCAATAAGTATGTGATGGTGTTTTCTGGCTATTCTGGTAAGGAGTACGGTCTGGGTAACACGAACTCTGCCCTGCGCTATGCCTTCGGTGACTCTCCTCTGGGTCCTTGGCGTTCAGGTGGCGTGTTGGTTGACTCACGTGGTGTAGTGCTTAACGAGGATGGTTCAAAGCTCATCACTACCAATGCCGGTCATAACACCCACGGTTCATTGCAGGAAATCAATGGTCAGTGGTATGTGTTCTATCACCGTCCTCCCCGTGGCTTTGGTAATGCCCGTCAGGCAATGGTTGCTCCTGTGAAGATTACTTGGGACAAGAAGCCTGTGGCCAAGGGTGGTGTAGTGAAGATTACCGGTTATGATCCCTTCGCAAAGAATAATGAATGGACTGCTGCAGCCTCTGACGGTAACACCTATACAGGAGCAGAGGTAACCAGTGAGGGTTTCCAGATTTTTGGCCTGCCTCCATATAATTACTATTCTGCAGGTATCGCCTGCTTTATGTATGGCCCTAATGCTAATCAATATATGCAGGATAACCACGACGTGTGGAACAACTCTATGGACCTCGCAGGTATTCAGAATGGTGGTATCATTGGCTTTAAGTATTTTGGTTTTGGTGGACTGGCACAGGATACCAAGGGCTGTAAGGCTTTTGAAGGTACGAAGAAAGGCGACAATACCTACATCTATCTCAACCTTACGTATGGCAAACATGGTGCTTTCAAGATTCATGTTCGTTTAGACAATCCTTGGAAAGGCAAGGAGATCGCCCTCATCGATGTGCTTGAGAACTCATCTATAGTAGGAGCAGGAGTTCCTGATGTAGAAGGCCTTACGGGCAAGCACGCTATCTATTTGGTGGTTGACGGTCCAGAGGTGAAAGCCCCTGAGCAGCCACAGGGTCGTCCCCAGTGGGGTGGACGCCGTGGGCCTCAGGAGTCTCAGCGTCCGCAGGGTCTCTTCGACCTCCATGGTATCGGTTTCTCAAAGGGTGGCGACTTTACTTTGCCCGCTATTGTGCCAGAGGTTAGAATATATGTTGACGGTCAGAAGCTGAACATTCCAGGGAAGCCCATCATGTCTACCAACCAGAACGGCTATACCGAGTGTAACCGTTATCAGCTCTACGCTCCTCTAAAGGCTGGCTCTAAGGTACAGGCAGAAGCAAGTGTTCGTGACGTGAAGTTTGAAATCAGTCCTGTGGTAGAAGGTCGTGCTATGGTGAAGGCCACCTATCAGGGACAAGTCAAGTATTTCCTGGTTAATTAAGGAAAATGTCATAAAAGGGAAAGAGGTGAGACATCAAAAACTCACCTCTTTTCTTTATGATTTCTTTGGTCGCATATTGAACTTATAGGCAACGGATAGCATGATATAACGTGGGATGCAGTTGTTCCAGGTCTCCGTCCTGCCTTGTGCGTTGACACTGTACTGCTTGTTGGAGAGTCTGTGGAGAATGTCGAAGGCAGTGAACTTCAGTGTGAGTTTCTCGTTGAACAACGAACGTGCCAGTTCTGCATTCCACACAAAGTCGTCCGTGTTCATCATCTCGCTCTGATAACCTCTACGACTGTACATACGGATATCCGTAGCTATACTGATCTCTGTCCAGGGAATGGTGTAGCGTAATAAACCACCATAATTATAATCAAAGGCTGAGATATTCTCAAAGTCCTTACGATCACCGATGGAGCGACGCCAGTTTACGTCTCCGCTGATGCCAATGGTGAGTTTGTCCTTCTGATATTCCAATCCAAAGTGCTCGTGCAGCGTCCAGTTATGTACGGTACTCTTCTCTTCTCCAGTAAATGTTTCTAATTCATTATAATAGATGATGGGGAAGTCAACAGAGTGTGTGTAGCTTACGTCGGCACGTTGCTGTAGGGTGATGCGTTTGGCGCTATCAAGAGGTTGTTCGTAACTGGTTCCTAGGTTCCAGTTCCAGTTACCATCGATATTGTCCTGCATAAAAATGTATTCACCCGTGGTGGTGTCGTATAGGGTGCGAGTTCCGATAGACCTTTGCGTGAGCGAGGCATCGCTCCACAGACGGATGAAACGGCGGATGGAGTCGTTGTTGAACTGGAATCCGATATTCACATTGTGAGTAAGCGTAGACTTCAGATCGGGGTTGTTGACAGTGGTTACCAGTGGGTTGGTGGTATCGCCTACAGGCATCAGTTCCGGTAGTCCTGGTCTGCTCATGCCCATGCTGTAGCCCAAGCTGTTGAGACCGTTCTTCTTACCCCATCGCGACCAGCTGATGCCTGATGAGACATCAATGTAACTGCGATGGGCAACGGTGTCGAGTATAGAGAAGTCGTTGTACTTCAGCCTCTCATGCGGATTCCTGACAGATAAGTTAAGTGAGAAATAATCGTTATCGCCTGAGTGCATCACCTGAAATGAAGAACTGATGGTGCGACTCAGCAGTTGCTGCTCGTCGCAGTTATTATAGTCCATTGCGTTCAGCAGAGTTTGATGCGTTGAAGGCAGCCATTCCGTCTGGTATTTGTCTTCAGCGAGATAGTCCAGTCGGTAGCGCAGGTTATTGCTATTGCTTAACGACTGCGCATAGCTTACATCAACGCCCACAAACCATTTGTTGAGCAGCTGCAGATAATAGCCTAGCGATGCATCGTAACTATAGCTATCACTATGCGTGTCGGCATAGTTGTGACGTAGGTCTGTAGAGTCTGCTTGTGCGAAGTATGTACGGTCTATTGACCAACTGTCGCTGGGCTTTTGACGTGAATATGAGCCCGATAAGCCTCCTGTGATATAGTCGCCCCAAGCGAACTTATGGTGGAAGCCCAGGTTAGCATTCAAATTCAGTGTGCGATAGCGGGTCAGACCGTCGTTCATCGTGCGGTTGATGATTGCTTCACGGAAGGTGGAGTCCTGACTGCCGTTGGTACGGTCGCCGTTGCTATAGCTGGCACTGATGGAACCCCATATCGTGATGGGCTTCTTCAGTTGGAAATAGTCGTAGGCATTAAAACGGAAATCATTCTGTCGGCTCCACGACTCAGAACCGCCGATGATATTTCCTCCAGATGCAAAGCGTTCGTTAGAGGTGCGACTCAGGTTGTCGTTGTCGCTCCATTCAAAGGTGGCATCCATATTCGTTTCCCACACCTTGTCTTTATCCTCCGTCTCGATATGCAAGCCTGTCTGCTTAGTGGCTCTCAGTCCTTGCGGCATATTGCTGGGCGACCAGTCGCCTTCTGCTCCAGGGCGATGCGTCTCGTTCACATTGTTGGTGTTGCCAAAGATGCTGACGCGTGAGTGGTCATCGTAATAGAGTCCGAAGGCACGTCCCATGTAACGGTCATCTGTACCGTACCCCCCTTCGATATTACCCATATAGCCTCGATTATACTCACGCTTCAGTTGCACATCCATCACGTAGTCTTTCTTCTCTACGTCGTGACCAATGAGCTCACTCTGCTTGGTACTCTTGTCAAAGACCTTCAGTTCCTTGACGGTGTAGTAGGGCAGGTTGTCGAGCATCACCTTGTTCTGGCCTTTGAAGAAGTCCTTACCGTTGAGCGTCAGATAGTCCACCTTCTTGCCGTTGATATAGATATCACCGTTGTCTTTGAGCTCTGCCCCAGGCATCTGACGGATCAGTCCGTCGAGCATAGAGCCTTCAGGCAAGTTGAAAGCCGAGGCGTTATACACCAATGTGTCGCCACGATAGGCCAGCTTTACTTTCGTGCCTGTGATGACCACGCCATTGAGTCCCACCTCTTTAAATATGTCATCATCGCTGCGTTGCTTTTTCTTGATGAGGATACGAGGCAGTTCGAACCAGTTGTTGCGGGCTATATGACGCAACTTGTAGTTCATCGTGGTGTCGTTATATCCCTCTGCCGAAGCCTTGATGATATAGTCGGCATTCTGAGCCGGCACCTTGAATTCATAATACGACGAAGTGCCCCATGTCCAACAGGTCATAGAGTCTACAAACGAAGAGTCTGAGCGCATCAGCGTCATCAGGGCTTTTACTTTAGCCTTGGTGAACGAGTCATATACTTCGCCCGACAGCTGTACGGTACGCTCTTTCTTTTTCTTGACTGTCGTAGAGTCAGTTTGTGCCCAAAGTGCTAAGACCGCAGTCAAAGCAACGAGGGTGGTTAAGGCTCTTTTCATCCTATAGTTTTCCCTGATCGCCTAAATAAGAATCTTTGAATCCAAGGAAATAGAGCACGCCATCCAGTCCGATGGTGTTGATGCTCTGCTTAGCATTGGCCACCACACGCGGTTTTGCGTGGAAGGCAATACCCAAGCCGGCTTCCGAAATCATTGGCAGGTCGTTGGCACCATCACCTACGGCAATCGTTTGTGCCAGGTTTACCTTCTCGACCTGGGCGATAAGCTTCAAAAGTTCTGCTTTGCGGTGTCCGTCAACAATCTCGCCCACATAGCGACCAGTCAGTTTTCCGTTCTCGTCAACCTCCAGTTCGTTGGCGTAGACATAGTCGATACCGTATTTCTTTTGCAGGTATTCGCCAAAATAGGTGAATCCACCACTCAGGATGGCAATCTTATAGCCGCAGGTCTTAAGGATAGACATCAGTCGGTCGGCACCCTCGGTGATGGGCAGATGCTCTGCAATATCTCGCATCACGCTGACATCGAGTCCTTTCAATAGTGATACGCGTCGAGTAAAACTCTCCTTAAAGTCAATCTCGCCACGCATGGCACTCTCTGTGATAGCTCTCACCTCAGCACCTACGCCAGCACGCTCTGCCAGTTCGTCGATACATTCGGTCTGAATGAGCGTAGAGTCCATATCGAAACAGATGAGGCGACGCATACGGCGGAACATATCATCCTTCTGGAACGAGAAGTCTATCTCCATTTGTTGCGACAGTTTCATCAGCTTTGACTGCATCTCCTGACGGTCGCGAGGCTCACCACGTAGTGAGAACTCTATGCAGGCACGTATGTGCTTGCCTGGATTCTTGATACTCTTTCGTCCCGTCATACGACGGATGGCATCAATGTTAAAACCCTGATCGGCAATGATACGTGTGGCAGCCTCTATCTGTTTGGCTTCCAACTGTCGGCCCATCACGGTAAGGATATAGCGGTTTTTACCTTGATGACCTACCCAGTTTTCGTATTCATCATCGCTGATGGGCGAGAAACCGATGTTTACTCCCAGTTCTGTGGCTTTGAATAACAATTCCTTCATGGCCAGTCCTGATTTCATCTCGTTCATACGAATCAGGATACCCAGTGAAAGGGTTGCGTGGATGTCGGCCTGTCCGATATCCAGAATTTGCGCGTCGTATTTTGCAAGAATACCCATCACAGCTGCTGTCAGACCTGGACGGTCCTGACCAGTGATGCGTACCAATATCTGTTCTTCCTTATTTGTCTGTTGCATATTGTTAAGTATCATTTATCTCTTTTCAGTTGCTCCATAAGGTCGGCTATTTTCTTTAGCTCTATGGGTATGCGAATCTTCTGCGGACAGGTCTTCACCTCGATGCAGTGGTTGCACATGATGCAGTGGTCAGGCTGACGATCCTTGGGGATGGCACGATCCAAACTGATGAGGTAGTTCCTGCGGTTCTTACGGTAGTTCTCGTCGCCCTGGTCATCAGGCAGGTTCTTTTCCACCACCCATTTATTATAATGTACGAAGATGCCTGGGATGTCGATGCCGTAGGGGCAGGGCATACAGTATTGACAGTTGTTGCAGGGAATTGTACCCATCTCCATCATCTGCTGTGCTATCTCCGTGTCGAGGAATCGCTGTTCCTCCTCAGTGAGAGGCACCAGCGGACAGTATGAAATCAGATTGTCCTTCAGATGCTCCATGAATGTCATGCCGCTCAACACGGTGAGCACACCCTTAGGGGTACCCGCATAGCGGAAGGCCCACGAGGCTATCGACTTCTGCGGGTCGCGCTGCTTCAGTTCGTTGATGGCGTATTGTGGCAGGTCCTTTACGAGGCGGCCACCCAACAATGGCTCCATGATAACAGCGGGTATGCCTCGTTTTTCCAGTTCTGTGTAGAGGTGCGATGCATCCACGTTGAAACTATTAATCTCGTTGGCGTAGTTCCAATCCAGATAGTTCAGCTCTATTTGTACGAAGTCCCAATGATATTGGTCTGTCATCGCCAGCACCTCATCAAACACCTCTTCCTGTCCGTGAAATGAAAAACCCAGGTTACGGATGCGGCCAGCCTCGCGTTCTGCCATGAGAAATTCGAGCATACCGTTGTCCACATAGCGCTTATTAAACTCCTCCATACTGCCACCGATGGCATGCAGCAGGTAGTAGTCGATATAGTCCATCTGCAACTCCTTGAACGAGTCTTGATACATCTTCATTGACCCTTCGCGCGAACTGTCGCCAAAGTTTGATAACTTGGTGGCCACAAGGTATTCCTCGCGCTTATGGCGACTCAGGGCGATGCCTGTGCAGCGCTCCGACAGACCACGACAATACACAGGCGATGTGTCGAAGTAGTTCACGCCATGCTCTATGGCATAGTCCACCTGCTGGTTAATCATCTCTTGGTCGAACTCCTCTGAATCAGGAATCTGTGGCAAGCGCATCATGCCGTAGCCCAGAATCGACACTTTTTCTCCGTTCTTAGGGTTCTCGCGATAGGTCATCTGCCCAACGGGTGGCTCGCCAATAGCGTCACCCTCGTTGCTTTTCTTGCCAGCGCAGGCTGCCAACGCAGCTGCTGACCCTAAACCCATATATTTTAGGAAATCTCTTCTATCCATAATTCTCAATTCTCAAATCTCAATTCTCAATTTTTATATGAGTTTGTGCACCTCGTGACCTTCCACGTGGATGGCTGATAGTGGGCGCACGGGGCACAGATGCTCGCAGGCACCACAACCGATACAGGCGCTCTCATTGACAGCGGGTACTGAGGGCGACAGGTCATCGTCAGGATCTGAGGGCACCATCTCAATGGCTCCTGCCGGACAATGGCGGGCACAGTTGCCGCATTCCGACTCGCCCTTGGCTGAGATACAGAAGTCGACAGCTACCACAGCATGACCAATCTGGATGCTTGACTTCTCTTCCTTGTCAATCAGTTTGATGGCACCAGCAGGACAAACCTCAGAACAGCGTGTGCATTCCGGGCGACAATAACCCTTCTCGAACGACATCACGGGTTGCATCAATGATGTTAAATCGCCACTTGGCCTCAATACGTCGTTAGGACATTCTGATACACAGAGCTGACAGCCAGTGCAATGTTGCCTTATGTTCTTCAGTGAACGAGCACCTGGTGGTACCACGGGCGTATTCCTTTCTGGCGCTTTCTTCTCGATGATATCTGCCAGTCCACCATCTACGTGCTTGGCCTCCTGAGCCAAAGCAGCTGTTGAGGCAAGGGCGGTGGCTATCAGAAAAGAACGCTTGCTGGGGTCAATCTTTTCGGCCTTAGCATCCTCGTGGTGCTTGTTGTGCAGTCGGGTGTTATCGTACTTCAGTGCCCCGAACTTACAACTCTCTATACAGTCGCCACACACCACACAGCGCGAATAGTCCACTTTGTGGTTCTTGAAATCAATGCAGGCCGCCTTGCAGTTCTTGGTACACAGCGAACAGTTCTTACATTTGTCCTCGTCGAAGGTAATCTTCAGGAACGAGAAGCGAGCCAAGAACGAGAGTGCTGTGCCCACAGGACAAATCGTATTGCAGTAGGTGCGTCCGTTTCTCCAAGCCAGCACCGCCAACACAATCAGCGTCACAAGGGCAATGATGAATACAGGAAGTGACTTCATCCATACGTCAACACTATAGAACGCATAACTCTCGTAGTGCTCGGCGATGGCTGCCAGCACATTGTTGCCTGCCATATAGATGGGCTGCAGCAACATCGTACAGATACGACCAAAGGCAGAGTAGGGGGCCAGCAACTGGAATACCGAACCGATGCCAGCTATGAGGGCTGCCACAAATATGACGAGCACGCCATAGCGCAACCATGATAGGGCCTTTGAGTAAGTATAGCGATTCTTTTTTGCTTTCTTGCCCAGCCATCCGAAAATGTCTTGCAGCACGCCTAACGGACAGATGATAGAGCAATAGATGCGTCCGCATACCAGCGTTAGCACCACGAGGAAGGTGACAACGATGAAGTTGAGTGCCAGAACAGCCTCCAATGCTTGTATCTTCGCCAGCGAGCCCAACCAGTGGTGTAGCGTGCCGGTGAAGTCTAAAAACAGCAGTGTCAGTCCGATGAACATCACACTGCCCAGTGTGATTCTGATTTTTCTTAGCATATTAATTATTCGTAGTGTCTGATTCTAACTTCTATTCCTTCTTCCTTAAGCAGATTGGGAATGTTACTTATGTCCGTATTACCATAATGATAAGGGAACAGTACCTTGGGTTTTACCGTCCTTGCTGCCTTTACAAGTTGTTCTGGAGTCATAGTGAACGGCTGATTGCAGGGTAAGAAAGCGATGTCAATATCTTTGATCCCTTCCATCTCAGGTATGTCCTCAGTATCACCTGCAATATATATTCTCAGTCCGTCAATGGTAAGGATAAAACCATTGTCACGTCCCTTAGGGTGGAACTGCTTGTTAGCCTCAGTTGTGTTATAAGCTGGTACGGCTTCTACGGCGAAATCGTCTGCAATTGCCTGCTTGTCGCCATTCTTCATCACTTTTCCATAACCCAACATATCGCTGCATCGCTGGTTGGTAATAAGTTGTGTGTTTTCTTTTGTCAGCACCTTAATAGCTTCCTTGTCGAAGTGGTCTTGATGCTCATGTGTCACGAAAATATAGTCAGCCTTGGGCATAGCTGTATAGTCGATAATCTTGTCACGCAGTTTCAGTACAGGATCAATCTCGATTTCTTTATTGTCGTATACCAATCTGATACAAGAGTGCATCAAGGCGTAGAACTTGATGGGCTTCCCGTTTTTCGTCTGGAAGAAATCAACCTCGTAAGATTCTTTCGTTACAGGCATATTAGCCTCTTGCCAAGCAATAATGCCACCCTTCAGGTTCACCAGCTTGTAGCCTTCTTTAGCTAAAAGGTCAGCAGCACCAGCAGAACGACGTCCGCTGCGACAATAGACTGCAATGGTTTTCTCTTTGGAAAGAGTTGCTTTTGACTTTTCAACGAAACCACTTTGTTTATAGTCTATGTTGATAGCACCTTCTATATGACCTTCTGCAAATTCTTCAGCTGTCCTAACGTCAAATATGACGACATTAGGGTTGGCTATGAGTTCTGCAAACCCATTTACATCCACGTCATTATAGTCTTTCTGTCCACATGCTGAACTTAACCCCAGCACGGCCAATAAGCAAGTCAAAATCTTCTTCATACTTCAAAAAATCTATATTTGGCTACAAATTTAATAAAAATCTTCGAATTATTATCCTGTCGGGATAAAAATGTGAACAAATTGCCCCGAAAAGTTAGAAATCAAGGCTCACATATGCTCAATTTGCGCAAAAAAGTCGCGGTCAAGCATATTGCAAGGCGACGCTCAAAATATCGTTTTCTTGTGTTTTCTTGGGCAGAAAACGATGTTTTCTATGCTTGAAAACATTATTTTCTAACGCAGGAAACGGAGTATTCTCCAAAGCGGTTTCATTCTGAAACTCAGCCATCATGAGTGGCAAAAACAAAATTCTCGTCTGTTTTCCAATCACTTTCGCATTAATTTATGTCGGTTTTAGCTCGTTTTTGGAATTTTGCTGCCACCTGCTGCCACCTTACTGCCACCACTTTTTGCCCTAAAATAGGGCATTTCAGAAGATTGGTGGCAGAGTGGCAGCAACTTTGAACATTTTTTTGTTGTACTTGATGCTTGTTAGAGGTCGAAGATGCGCTGGTCTATTAAGATGTCACTCTCCTGTCCCCTGACATCGCATTCATATTTTTAGATTTTTATTTAGCTTTTCATCAAAAAACTTGTTCTTTTGTTTGTTTATTCAAGAAAAAGTTGTACCTTTGTACCAACAAGCTTACCCCGCTTCCCGTAGAACAGCGCGCTTAGGGTGAGCCTTTTTTATTATAAGATGATGAGTAGAGTACCGTACATTAAGCAGATTCAGACGTTTGCCAACCAGATAAGCATCCTGAAACAACGAGGATTGTTGATTGCCAATGAGCACGATGCCGAGAAATGGCTCCATAAAGTCAGTTACTACCGTATGAGCGGCTATTGGTATCCGCTTCTTGCCGATAGGCAGAATCATATCTTCAAGCCGGACAGTACTTTTGAGCAAGCTAAGATGCTGTATGAGTTTGACAGTCAGTTGCGCCGCATCGTACTCTCTGCTATTGAGCGTATTGAAATTGCTGTTCGCACGCAGATGGCCTACGTCATGTCTCACGCTCATGGCGGCTATTGGTTCAGCGATGCCAATCTTTTTACCAGCCAATCCCAGTATGCTAAAACGCTTGCCAGTATCCAAGATGAGTTTCTGCGCAGCGACGAACAGTTCATCAGGTCTTTCAAGCGGAAATATAGCGACCCTCTTCCCCCCAGTTGGATAACGCTTGAAATTACTTCTTTTGGTACGATGTCTATTCTCTATCAGAACCTGAAGCCTGGTCATTCCAAGCGTGATGTAGCTGCTGCTTTTGGCGTTAGTGACACGGTATTCGCCTCCTGGCTTCACACAATGGTGTATGTCCGCAACATTTGTGCTCACCATGCACGCCTCTGGAACAGGACGTTGGGCGTTCGTCCTTTGATGCCACGCCGTCCGCGCAACACCTTCATACCCCAACCAGCGGTAGGAACCCAACGCACTTACTTTGTTCTTGCCATCATCCGCTATTGGTTGAACATTATCGAACCAGCCAATACATTGCCACAAGACCTCGCTCAGCTTTTCTCTGCCTATCCGAGCGTCTGTTCTGGTGCTCTTGGATTCCCTCAGACTTGGCAGCAGGAAGCATTGTGGAGATAGTTAGAGGCTATTCATCATCGTCAGGTTCGTTATCGTTATTAGAATGGAAATCTATATAGCCTATCGTATCTCGCTCTTCTTGTGTTAGACCATAAAGGTCGAAGATACGCTGATCAATTGCTTTCGCTTTCTCATCGGAGTATTCTTTCTGAATGTCAAGAACCAATTCACGGAACTCAGCATCAGTAGCGTCATCTACCTCTAGAACTGGAATCTTCTCAAAATAAGTTTTTCCAAGCCCCCTTCTATCTTCTCCTAATGGAGGGAAATCATCTATGAAACAGTATTTAAAAAGAGAAGAGTTTAAAAATGCAGTCAAGAATGCGACATGTTCACCTACTACAATAAAACAAGTTTTATTGGTCAAAAATGCATCTTCATCAAGTACGAATGGAAGGTATTTAGTAGTCTCCGGATATATTATTTTCGGTTTGTCAAATTCTTGAATATAAGCACAATTCCTGAGATTATATGGTGTATCGCCTTTGTCCGATCGGTCACTAAGACGTTCATAGTAATCATCAAGATGCCTTTTTAGAGCAGGATAATCCTCGATGTAAATTTTTTTTAGCTTTTTCTTCACACCATTGTGAGTATTTATTAACCAAATATTTGCCCAACTATATCCGTATTTTTTTATATCCTTACCCCGAAGTAGTGGACGTATTAGTTTCTTTGTATTTTCTTCTTCCTCTTTTGTATTACACCATGATAAAATTTCTTTTTTTCTAGCACTGTCTATCCAAAAAGCCTTGTCAAGTCCAGTCTTTATTCCATAATTGATTTGGATCATCCAATCTCTCAATAATTTACCTTTTTCTTCAACTTTCTTTTTAATATATATTTTCTCATTGGTCATCACTACCCAGCAATCAGAACCATGGAAGTCATAGTAAAAATGATGATCCATTACATATTTCTGTAAAGTAGAAAAGTTTGGGGCATCCTTTACTTTGAGTTCTGATGTCTTAACTTTATGTTTATTTTTCTCTTTGCTGAAAAGTAGAATATTTGTGTCTACATTAGCACTTTCAAACACTTGTACGCCACCAAAATCCACAAAAAGAGTAGGATTTGTTTTTTCAGTGAAGAATCCTCTTAGTTTTTCTCCATAATCAGCCCTTAGCCATTTATTTAGAGTGATATAAACAAGAATTCCTTTCTGACGTAACAATTTCCATCCTTGTTCATAGAACAAACAGTATATGTTTCCTTTGCTATCAAAAGTCTCATAATGAATAGGTTCATATAGTTTTGCCAACCTTCCTTTATTAACATCTAGCCTTACATATGGTGGATTACCAAGCACAATATCAAAACCATCAGTTACACCAAACATCCACTCAATATCGAGGAACGGAGATACTGAATTTTGGTCATAGGGATTCCAATCTGTCACCTGGAGAACTGCTGCTTCAAACCCCTGAGGTGTGCATTTGTTCTGTTCGTGCTCAATGTCACGTCGACAGGCAGATATAATTCCATTGATACGGTCACGTTCACGCTTGTTCTTATCTACACGCACTATCTCTGGCTCTGAGAACAAATCTTTTTGAATGGCTTCTTCAACCCAATCTTCACCCTGGTATAAGTCCAAGAGTTTTTCATGCTCTGCAATCTGCTGTTGAAGAGAATGAATCTTTTCTTTGTTCGGCTCACCTACCAACCTGTTAATATGCTCATATATCTGTTTGCGCTTGGATTCATCTTCGCGCAATAAACGTATCTTTTCGCTACGCTTACGCGTATAGAAATGACGGCGACGAATTGCAATCAGTTCATTCTTCAGAATTGCAAGAACTTCATCTTGTGTCCAGTCTTCATTGTATTGATGAATGTCAGCATTAATGAGTGAGTTAGCAGCTACGAACTTTGATTCCAGATTTGGCAGTGTTTTAATACCGAAGTTTAATTCAGGTTTGTCACGCTGAATATCTGTCTGTTCACAAATAAGCGTAATGAAGAAGCGTAATCTGGAAATCAACATCGCTATTGGTTGTATGTCAACACCATAGATACAACTTTCAATAATATACAGCTTACGTGTATAGTCAGGCGAGTTAAGGCCGTTATTGAATGTTTCTTCAATCTCTAACAGTTTCTTCTTTCGCTCTTCTTCGTCTACGATACCAAAAGCTCTTCGACTCTCATCAACAGCCATATTCAACAACACTTCTCGCCACTGGGTATTGTCTGGGTCTACTTGCCGTAGGATGTGAACCATCTGTTGGAGCATACCCATCGGGAATGCACCGGAACCACAGGCAGGATCAAGGATCTTGCAAGTGAAAAGTGAGTGTAGTATCTTTGCCTTCTGTTCTTCTGTCAAAGATACATCCTCTGTAGTAAAGTCAAGCAACTGCCGGTATTGTTGTTCCAGTTCCTCGCCAACGGTCTGTTTTAGGTGAGCCACTAAGCTTTCATTTACCATGTATTGCACTATTTCACGAGGCGTATAGAACGAACCGCTTTCGTTACGGGCAGTCTCCTTGGTTTCTGGGTTGTAGGCTCCCAGCAGATTTTCGAATACCTTTCCCAAAAGTTCTGGGTCAAGTGCTACTTGTACATCCTGAGGAGTGTTTTCCTCGATCGTGAAGACATATTTATTAAAGATGGAGATAATACCTTTTGTTGGATGAAAGAAGAGGATGTTTGGCACAAAAGCACGATACAAAAATATACCATTCTTCTTTCTGTCATTTCGAAAGTCATACCGCCACCCTGCACTCAGGGAATCAAACCTTTGTAGGTAAGCATCGTTTTAACGACGTATCGGCGATACTTGATTGCAAAGATATAAAGAAAATGTGAACATTCCAAACATATCTGTCGGAATTTTTCAAAAATACAATCAACAATTAGGCCGTCAACAATTAGGTTGTACTATAAAGAAAGTGCTTTTTCTTGAAAATATGATTCACCAGTATAATCCTGTGTTTTCATTTTCACAAATACAATAAATATAATTTAGGTACGTTGAAACAAAAGACTTGTTTGTCATGGGGTATATAAAAAGCGAAAGCGACGGGCTTCACAGCCAATCGCCTTATCTTCAATAGGTATTAGTTCTTTTAAGGTAAAAAGATTGTTTTCAGGATAACGATGCAAAGGTATGGAAAAATTTTGGACTTCACAAATTTTTCTTAAACTTTTTTTATCATTTTTTTTTGTGTGGGAACACAATAATGATATTTAACATCCTTTAAACCTTAAAGAGCTTAAATTTGTCTATTTAGGGTTAAATTTTGCCGACAACGATGTTTTTGATGATTTTAACTAATTTGCGATGCTGTCAGTTTTTTCTTCATCAATAGTTTCCTCATAGATGCCTATGCTATCTTCATCAAGGCTGTCGATGGGTTCGTAGTTGCTGATGCCTTGATACATGTTACTCTGAATGCTGGCATCCTGTGGCTCGGAGAATTTCCCGCGATACTGCTTGAATTTTGGATCGCTGAGAACGGATTCAAAGAATTGTCCGCAGATGGGTAGGGCCGTGCGGCTGCCTTGTCCAAGTTCGCCTGTGCGGAAATGGATAGCACGATATTCTCCTCCAACCCATGCTCCGCATACCAGGTTGGGACTAATTCCAACGAACCAGGCATCGGAGTGGTTGTTGGATGTGCCGGTCTTGCCGCCAAAGTCGGTATCAGAGAAATTCCTGACATAGCGCCAGAGGTTCATACTGGTGCCTCCTGGCTCGCGCATACCTGCCATCAGCATCTGCTGCATGAAGAAAGCTGATTTATAGCTTACGGCCTCGGTCTGTTCTGTGGGGGCTTCGTAGATAAGCTTGCCGTCGCGGTCGAGAATACGCGTAACGAGGACGGGTTCGTGAGTCATACCATCGTTGATAATGGTTGAGTAGGCGTTGACGAGCTCCAAGAGGTTCACATCGCTGGCTCCAAGTGCCAGTGATGGCGTTTCATGAAGGGGACTTTTGATACCCATCTGGTGTGCAGTCTTTGCAATTCGGTCGATGCCCACTTCTTGTCCAACCCTTACGGCAACAGAGTTGATGCTCTGGGCGAAGGCTGATTTCAGAGTCATGTTGTAGTCCGTGAAATAGCCATTGGCATTGGTGGGAGCCCATAGGACTTCTTTCTTCTTCTCGTCATCCCATACCTTCATGCTGAAGAAGGAGTCCATGCGGCGGTCGTTGGGAGTAAGACCTTGGTTCATGGCCTCTGTGTAGACGAAAAGCTTAAACGTGGAGCCTGGCTGTCGCATTGCCGTCACCTTGTCGTATTTCCATGTGTCAAAGTCAAGATCGCCTACCCATGCCTTCACATATCCTGTCTTTGGCTCTATAGCCATGAAGCCGCAATGCATGAAATGCTCCATATATCGGATAGAGTCGAGGGTGGACATCTCTGTTTCGTAAGGGCCGTCAAAGCTGAAGAGGGTGACGGGATGTGGCTGGTTCAGGTAGAAATCGATAGAGTCCTGATTGCCATCAAACCGTTTGTCGAGATATTTGTAGCAGGGTAGTCGCTTGGCTATGTTTTCAATGAAATTGGGAATCTCATGATGGCGTTCGTCTTGCCAGGGATTGGTGCGTCCCCAATGGTTGTTGAAGCGCTGCTGAAGCTGTTTCATGTTGTCCCATGCGGCTTTCTCGGCATATTGTTGCATACGGGTGTCGAGGGTGGTGTAGATTTTCAAACCGTCGGTATAGAGGTCATAGCCATTCTCGTGGCACCAGTCGGCAAGATGGTCTCTCACAGCCTCGCGGAAATAGAGTGCCTCACCGTCGTAGGCATTCTCAACACTATAGTCGAGCTCTATATTCTTAACGGATAGGGAGTCGTATTGGATTTCTGTCAGGTGACCACGATGCAGCATATTGCTGAGTACCACGTTGCGCCGGCTCTTGCTGTTGTCGGGATGCAAACGGGGATTATAAAAAGTGGTGGCCTTGAGCATACCTACCAAGACAGCTGCCTGCTCGGGTGTCAGTTTCTGAGGTGTAGTATTGAAATAGGTCTTGCAGGCAGTCTTGATACCAAAGGCATTGGAGCCGAAATCCACCGTGTTGGCATACATGGTCAGGATCTCTTCCTTGCTGAAATTGGCTTCCAGCTTGATGGCTGTGATCCATTCCTTGGTTTTCATGATAAGCATCTTGATGCCGGAAATGTTTCCTAACAGACCTGTGGAATACTCGGTGCGAACGCGGAAGAGATTCTTTGCTAATTGTTGTGTGATGGTGGAAGCACCGCGAGCATCATGATGTACGACATAGTCCTTCAATGCAGCGCCGAAGGCTTGGAAGTCAACGCCGAAATGATGATAGAAACGCTCGTCCTCGGTATCGATGAGTGCATCCCAAAATACTGGGTTCACTTCCTCATATTTTACTGGGGTTCGGTTCTCGCTGAAGAACTTGCCTATCATGACACTGTCGGCACTGTAGATCTCTGATGCTTGAGCAGGACGTGTGTTGAGAATTGTCGAAATGCTGGGCGATTTTCCGAAGAGCCCAAGGAAATTGATGTCTACAGCTCCCAAGTAGAGTATCACGGCAACGATAAAGGATGCCGTTGCAGACAATAGCTTAATATACCAAGGACGTCCCTTAAAGATGCCTATATACCATTTAAATGCTTTCTTAACGCAGAGCCAAATAGTTTCTGATATTTTCTTGATATACTTCATTGTTGACTAGTAATATGATTGAGTATCAGTTTTTTATCATCTGGAGAGAACCAAGTGACAAGAGGGTCTTTCTTGTACCATGTCAGTTGTTTGCGGGCATAGCGGCGGGTATTGCCCTTGATTCGTTCTATGGCTTCGTCAAGCGACCACTTGTTGTCTAAATAGGTGAACAGTTCTTTGTAACCCACGGTGTTCAGGGCATTCAGGTGGCGCAGGTGGTAAACGCTGCGTGCTTCATCAAGGAACCCTTGTTCCATCATGTTGTCTACACGCTTGTTAATACGCTCGTATACGATCTCACGTTCGCGGTTCAGTCCAATCTTGACGATTCGAAAAGATCGCTCCTTACGTTCGTTGGTACGGAAGGATGTATAAGTGCGGCCTGTCATCAGACAGATTTCCAATGCATGAACCACACGTCGGGGATTCTTCTTGTCCACCACCTCGTAATGCTCTGGGTCGAGGATGCGCAGCTGTTCGCACAGATTATCCAATCCCTCGTCGGCCAGTCGCCTTTTCAGTGTGTTGCGCGTCTCATCATCAACAGTGGGGATATCATCGATTCCGTTGCATACGGCATCAATATACATCATACTGCCACCAGAGAGAAGGGCATAATCGGAAGTCTGGAACAGGGTGTCGAGCAGGCGCATCACTTCTTGTTCGTAGATGGATGCACTGTAATAATCTGTGAGGGATTGCGTGCCAACAAAATAATGCCGCACCTGCTGAAGCTGTTCTTCAGTAGGAGCGGCAGTACCGATCTTTATTTCACGATAGATTTGCCTGGAGTCGGCATTAATGATTGGAATGCCAAAATACTTGGCAATGTCCAGACATAAATCCGTCTTTCCAACGGCTGTCGGTCCAGTAATGACTATCAGCGTCTTGCTCAACGAATCACTCCGCGCTTTGAGTTCTCAAAGAACGAGCAGATATAGTCCACCTCTTTGCTTTCAGGATATTTCAAACGAGCCTCGGCAATACCGTCTTTCAGAATCCCCTGTGCATAGATGATGCGATAAGCATCGTGTATTTGTTCAATGGTCTCGTTTGAGAATCCACGACGGCGCAGGCCAATGAGGTTGACACCAGCGAAACGAATGGGCTCCTTGCCTGCAATGATGTAGGGAGGAATGTCCTGACTGGTGCGACTGCCGCCCTGAATCATCACGTAGCTGCCAATGTTGTTGAACTGGTGAACAAGTACCTCTGCGGAGATGGTGGCAAAGTCATCAACAACCACCTCACCGGCAAACTTGGTGGAGTTACCGATGATGCAGCCGTTGCCTATCACGCAGTCGTGAGCCACATGCATATTCTCCATCAGCAGATTGCCGTTGCCAACAACTGTCTTTCCCTTCGAAGCCGTACCACGACTGATGGTGACATTCTCGCGGATGGAATTGTTGTCGCCAATCTCGGCAGTGGTTATCTCGCCCTTGAATTTCAGATCCTGTGGCTTGGTTGCGATACTGGCTCCTGGAAAGAACTCGTTGTTGTTTCCAATACGGGCACCATCGTGTACTGTCACACTGTTGAGGAATGTGTTGTTGTTGCCGATAACCACGTCCTTATAGATAACGCAGAAGGGGCCAATGATGTTATTATCGCCCAGTTTTGCCTCAGGGGCGACAACGGCTAAAGGATGTATTTGATTCATATAATTACTTGTTCTTTACAATTTGTGCAGTGAAAGTGGCTTCTGATACCACGTGATCGCCCACGAAAGCATAGCCTCGCATACTGGAGATGCCGTGACGCAGAGGAGCCATCAGCTCAACTTTGAAGATCAGGGTATCGCCCGGAACAACCTTTTGACGGAACTTTACACCGTCAATCTTCATGAAATAGGTAGACCAGCGTTCTGGCTCTTCTACTGAGTTGAGTACCAGCAATCCTCCGCATTGTGCCATTGCTTCAATCTGAAGTACACCTGGCATCACGGGTTCCTGAGGGAAGTGACCTGTGAAAAAGGGTTCGTTAGAGGTAATGTTCTTTATACCAACGATACTGTTGGGGCCAATCTCAATCACCTTGTCCACCAACTGCATAGGATAGCGATGGGGGAGCAATTCGCGGATACGGTTCACGTCCATGATGGGTTCCTCGTTGGGATCGTAGGCGGGAGCCTGAATCTCGTGCTTGCGTATCTCCTTGCGAATCTCTCTGGCAAACTTATTGTTGATGGTGTGTCCTGGACGTGTAGCAATGATACGTCCCTTGATGGGCTTGCCAATCAGTGCCATATCACCGATGACATCAAGCAGCTTATGGCGTGTGCACTCGTTTTCCCATTGTAGTGGCTTGTGCTGGATATAGCCGAGTTCCGTTGCATCGCGATGCTCCACATGAAGGAGGTCAGCCAGCATGTCGAGGCGTTCCTGGGTGGTCTGACGCTCGTAGATAACGATAGCATTGTCCATGTCGCCACCCTTGATCAAGTTGGCTTGAAGCAGGGGCTCAATATCTCTTACGAAGACGAATGTGCGGGCTGCTGCAATCTCTTCTGCATATTTCTCCATGTCATCGAGGGTAGCAAATTGGCTGTTGATGAACTTCGATTCAAACGAGCACATTGCAGTAAGGGAGAACTGGTCATCGGGCAGAATGGTGATGCAAGAGCCGCTCTCATCATCTTTTATCTCTATCTTTTTGCGAATGACGTACCAGTCTTTGGGGGCATTCTGCTCTTCTGCACCGATTTCTGTTATCTTGTTCACATATTGGATGGCAGAACCATCGAGGATGGGAAACTCAGGACCGTTGACCTGAATCAGACAGTTGTCAATTCCCAATGCGTACAAAGCTGAGAGCCCGTGTTCTACTGTTGAAACACGCACGTCACCCTTACCAAGTACTGTGCCGCGCTGTGTGTCTACCACATTTTCTGCGATAGCGTCAATAATGGGCATTCCTTCCAGGTCAATACGCTGAATCTTATAACCGTGATTCTCTGGAGCGGGATTAAATGTCACAGTGAGGCTTACTCCTGTGTGAAGACCTTTTCCGCAAAGCGAGAAACTGCCTTTCAGAGTTTTCTGTTTCATATGCTTATTTTTTTGCTTTTAATTCTTCCAATTCTTTTCTTAATGCACTTAGCTCTTTGTACATATCGGGCAGACGGCGCAAAATAGCCATGCCTTTGAAGTAAACTTTGGGATCCATTGCAGGTGAGCCTATGAGTTGCTCACCATTTCCCTTGGTATTACCAATGACACCGCACTGGGCTCCAACAAACGTCTTGTCGGCTACATGAATATGCCCCGAAAAGCCGGCCTGACCTCCAACCATGCACCAAGATCCAATCTTTGTGCTGCCAGCCATGCCTACCTGTGCAGACATGACGGTGTTCTCGCCAATCTCACAGTTATGAGCCACCTGGATGAGGTTGTCCAGCTTTACGCCTTTGTGGATGACGGTAGCACCCATTGTAGAACGGTCAACGCAGGTGTTTGCACCAATTTCCACGTTGTCTTCTATGATCACGATGCCTATCTGTGGAATCTTGTCGTAACTATCTGTGTTAGGAGCAAAACCAAAACCGTCGGCACCAATCACGCTGCCAGCATGGATGGTGACGTTATTGCCCAACTTACATCCCTGATAGATGGTGACATTAGGATAGATAAGGCATTTCTCTCCCATCTTGACACTTTCACCAATGACTGCGTGGGGATAAATCTGAGAGCCGTCACCTACTACGGCACCGTCGCCAATGCAGGCAAACGCGCCTACGTATACGTCCTTGCCCAACGTGGCTTTTGGCGAAACAAAGGCTAATGGGTCGATACCGGTCTTGCGTGGCTTCATCGATTCATAGAGTTGTAATAGCTTGGCCACGGCCTCGTAGGCGTTCTTCACGCGGATAAGGGTGGGCTTTACTTCCTGTTCCAGTTCTAAATCCTCGTTCACCAACACAATGCTAGAAGATGTCTCGTAAAGATAGTGGGTGTATTTGGGGTTGGACAAGAACGAAATGGCACCGGCCTGTCCCTCTTCAATTTTAGCAAATGTATGGACGGAAGCATTTTCGTTGCCTTCTACGTGTCCTCCGATGAAATCGGCAATTTGTTTTGCGGTAAACTCCATAATAATGATTCAGTTTTCTTTAATTTGACTGCAAAGATAATAAATATTATTGAAAACGTTGATAACAAAGGTAATATTTTCGTATTTTTTTAGAAAGAAGTGCTACGTTCAGTATTTCAGAGGCTTCTGAGATGTCTTTTATGGTGCCATCTTTGAAGAGAATGTCGATGGAATCATCGTCAACGGAATACATATCTTTCTGGATCCTGTTGATGCTCATCAGATAGTGGGCATCGCATTTGTCGATGTTCATTTTCGTGGCTATCATCGTCTGCAGTTCCTCAATGCGTTCGTCGGAGATGGGGGTGTCGTGTACTTCGACTTTGAATATCTTGCGGTCAAGCATGTCGGTGGCAAGGGTCGACAGTATTTTATCATCATCGTGCTTCCATGCTTTCATAGCGCTCCAGATATCGCTATCATCGAGCTCTTCATACATACGGAGTGCCTCTTCATGCTCTTCAAACCACTTGGCGTTGATGTCGTTTTCTATGAAGTAGGCGAGGGCGGGAGACGCAAAGACCTTGTGTCCTTGCTTGGCTAAATCCTTAGCACGTGTCAGCATGTTTACTAACACTTTTTCATAGGCAACGGCAGTCTTGTGGAGATAGACTTGCCAATACATTAATCGTCTGGTAGTCAGATAGTTCTCCAAGGAATATATTCCTTTTTGTTCAACCACTAATCGGTCATCGACTACGTTAAGCATTTTGATGATGCGAGCAGACCCTATATTGCCTTCAGTAACACCCGTAAAGAAAGAGTCGCGGCGCAAATAATCCAGTCGGTCCATATCAAGCTGACTCGATATCAACTGATGTAGAAAACGCTTGGGGTAGTGATCCTTGAAGATAGAGATTGCCAGATTCAACTGTCCACCTAAGTCGTGATTAATCTGTTCCATCATCATCAATGAGATGTCTTCATGAGAGATGCCTCTGATGAGCGTGTTCTCCAAGACATGGGAGAATGGGCCGTGACCGATGTCGTGCATGAGGATGGCTGCTTGTACGGCCTCTGCTTCCGAGTCGAAAATAAACTGTCCCTTCTGTTGTAGTGATGAAATAGCTTCGCTCATCAGATGAAACGCTCCCAGGGAGTGTTGGAAACGGGTATGACGGGCTCCAGGATAAACCACTGAGGCTAACCCCAATTGGTTGATGCGATTGAGCCTTTGAAATAGCGGATGCCTGACAATGTCGTAGAGCAGTCCGCGAGGTATCTTGATAAACCCGAATACAGGGTCGTTGATGATTTTAGCTTCGTCCATAATTCAGTTTGCAAAAGTACTAAAAAAGACTGAGATATGAAAATATAAAACCATATTATTTTGTTATCTCACTCTTTTTGGGTATCTTTGCCGCCACGATGAGAAAAGAAGAACGATATAGGCTGGTTTTGGAGCATTTCCGAAAAGCGATGCCCGAGGTGAATACGGAGCTGGAGTTCGGTAGCGTATTTCAGCTTCTCGTGGCTGTCATATTGAGTGCCCAGTGTACGGATAAACGTGTGAATCAGGTGACACCGGAGCTCTTCCTGCATTATCCTGATGCCAAGACGATGTCGCAGGCAGAAGTGGACGATGTGCTTGAGTATGTGTCGAGTGTGAGCTACCCTAATTCCAAAGCCAAGCATCTGGTGGAGATGTCGTGTATGTTGATGAATAAGTATGGTGGTGAGGTTCCTTCTGACATGAACGAGTTGTTGCAGTTGCCTGGCGTAGGCCGTAAGACGGCAAATGTCATTCAGGCCGTTGCCTTTGGCCAGGCTACAATGGCTGTCGATACGCACGTCTATCGGGTGAGTCATCGGTTGGGCTTGGTCACAAAGAAAGACGATACCCCTTATAAGGTAGAAAAGGAACTGATGAAGCATATTCCAGAGGTGGACGTTCCTCGTGCTCATCACTGGCTTCTGTTGCATGGACGCTATGTCTGTACCTCGCGTATGCCGAAGTGCCAAAAATGTGAACTTGAATCTTTTTGTCCAAAGAATTTAGAACATTCAAAACTATGATAACATTTCCTATTGCGAAAATCAATTTAGGACTGAACGTCGTGGAACGTCGTCCTGACGGCTATCATAATCTGGAAACCGTGTTCTTTCCTGTACAGCTGAAGGATGCCCTTGAGGTGACGCTGATGGACGAAGCCTTCCCTTCGCCTTACGACTGTGACCTGAAAGTGACAAATATTGCTATTGAGGGTGACGAGCAGCGTAATCTCGTTGTCAGGGCCTATCAGCTGTTGAAGCAGGATTTCCCTCAGCTTCCTCGTGTTCATGCCCACCTTTACAAGGCTATTCCTACACAGGCAGGTATGGGGGGAGGATCAAGCGACTGTGCAGCAATGCTGCTGTTGTTGAATCAGATGTTTAAGCTTCAACTCTCAGAACAGCAACTCATTGACTATGCAGCACGCTTGGGCGCTGATTGTCCTATCTTTATTCTCAATCGTCCTGCTTATGCTGAGGGGATAGGCGAGTGCCTGCAACCTATAGAACTCAGTCTCAAGGGTTACTATTTAGCTGTGGTTCGTCCTGATATTCCTGTGCCTACCAAAGAGGCCTTTTCGCTGATTAAGCCATGCAAGCCCAAGAAGAACTGCCGCACTATCATCGAACAACCTATTGAGACTTGGCGTGATGAGTTGCAGAATGACTTTGAGCAAAGTGTCTTTGCCCTGCATCCTGAGATAGGAGAAATAAAAGAACGGCTCTACCAGATGGGGGCCGTCTATGCTGCTATGAGCGGTAGTGGCAGTGCCGTGTTTGGCATCTTCCGCAATAAGCCCGGTCTCAGTGCCGTCTTTGGCACGATGTACCAAAAGGTGCTTACTCTATGATGCCTGCCTCCAGCCATTTGGCAATCAGTGTCTGAGCGTCATTGCTGGCTGTGCTTTCATCTACATCGTATTCTTCAAGGAGCAGTTTCGTCAGCTTTTCTGCGTCGAAGTCTGTTCCTTGAATGTTTTTCCAAAGGAATGCTGCCGACTCGTTCATGCTGATAATGCGGCTGAAATCAATGTTCTCAACTCCTTCTGCTACGATGATGTTCTCACCGCAGATGGTGCGTAGATTAAATCCTTTCTTTGTCTTCATATCTGTCTTTTAACCTTTTAACTTTTTTACTTTTTAACCTTTCAACCTCTTCGGTATGTGTGGATAAATGATGAATAGTAAATAGCGGCGAATGGGGAATAGGCGTGTCCACCACCAGGAGTAGATGCACCATTTTCGGCTTTCCGTACTGTCAAGCGTGTTGCGTCCATTGCGGTAGAATCCGATAGCCTTTGCGCGAATATCGTTTAGTGTGCAGTATTCTTCACTCAGGTTTCCATCGCCTCGCAGTGTCACGTTTGTTCCTTCTATTCTGATGATGCGATGCAGTACGAAATGTCCTTTGCTGATTTCTGCCAACACGGCATCGCCAACCTGTGGGTTGTCTATGGCCTTGAGCAAGGCCTTATCGCGTCCATCCTCAAGAAAAGGGCGCATACTGCGGCCGCGCAGGGGGAGCGTGGCTGTATGTCCGGCATTAAGTTGCTCTACGACAAACGGCAGCAACACGTCGTTGCGCATCTGAATGGTCTTTATCGTGCTATCGTTTTGTGGCATATCCGGGCGGCCTCTTCATCGGGCAGACAGTAGAGGGTGAATATCGGGGTTGTTTCAATGATACGACTGACGGCATCACATAGGTGATTATATATTTCTGAGTCCCATTTCATACTGCTGCAAGCAGGTAATACTGATGCAAAAGCCTGTACGGGTGCTAATCGCTCAATGCTGTTTTTAGGGGCTCGTTCAATGCGAGTCACTGCTCCCAACTTTGCTTTGATGTTACGGTAGCATGGCGTTTTGCCACTCCAAGGGGAACCGTAGATATAGGGCTGCCCATCGCTCATGATACGAATGATTGGGTTATCGTCGTTCATCAACTGACAGTCTTCTATGTATGTCAGCCAAAGGGCAGAATGAGTGCTTTTCCCTGTACCACTTTGGGCAATAAAGGGATAGCCGTATTCTCCCTTCATAATCGTGGAAGCGTGAATCAGCATCGTGTGATGGAATGCGCCGGCAAAGGCATAGGCCAGCATGATGGCATCGTTGAGTCCAAAAGAGCGCATTCCCCAGTCGCCATTCAATGCACAACGACATTCCGAAAAATCGCTGTTGGCAATCAGCAGACAACAGTCCCGGTTGTGTATATCGCGAATGATAAACTGATAGCCGCCGTCGTTCAGGAGGTAAACAATGGTATCGCCATTGCCTGTATCGAATTTCCTGATGAGTTTCCGCTCTTTCACTGGTTTGGTGGTATCATCGACAATCAGCGTCAATAAGATTCTTTCTGGAATATCGTTAGAAACAAATGGACGGAACGATGGGAGTAAGCTCATGGAGTTACTCGTGTCGCGAAAGCATATCGAAATGCCGTGTTCTGCTATGATAAAGTAGTTAGTCTCTTGCATTCACGTCATCGTAGAAATTACGCAAGTCAATGACTTTGAACTGAAAGTCTGAATTGTTCAGCAAGCGAATGTCGTAGCCTTGATGCTGTTTCTTCGATGGCATATATAGCTTGCGCATTTTCAGGTATTTCTTTTCTACTTTTTTCTTGTTCTTACCGGCATAGACTATACAGGTGCGACGGGGCATTTGTTGTTCTGATGCCAAATAGTCGCGCAGCTGATAGGAATAGAGCTGGCGTGCCTGCAGGAACTTGTTCTTTTTCTCAATCCATGCACTGTCGATTTCCTGTACATTAGTAAAATGCACAATGGTATCACTAAACGATGCAGCTATACCAAACATATACATTTTTGGTACTTGCACTTTTTTCGCTTCTGAGGTTGCTGGCATTCCTAATGCCACAACAGTCATCAAAATATATAGTATCTTTTTCATAAAACTCTTAACTCATAACTACTAAAGAAGTCATCCAAGATAGGTCTTCAAGATGTCGTTCTGTGTATTATACCGCAATCGGCGGATGGCTTTCTCCTTGATTTGTCGTACGCGTTCGCGTGTCAGATCGTATTTCTCGCCAATCTCATCGAGTGTCATTTCCTGTTGTCCAATGCCGAAATAGGCAGTTATCACAAGCCGCTCGCGTTCGTTAAGTATCTGAAGGGCTTTCTGTATCTCTTGCCTGAGCGATTCCAACAGGAGTTGCTTATCAGCAGAAGGCGAACTGTCGTTGACCAGAATGTCCAGCAGTGAGCTGTCTTCGCCATCAACGAAAGGAGCATCTACTGACACATGCTTGCCGTTGATGTTCATTGCCTCGTCAATCTTCTCTTTCGGCAGGTCTATATGCTCCGATATCTCGTCAACGGATGGACGTCGTTCGTTTTCCTGTTCGAAGCGACTTAGCACCTGACTGATCTTGTTGACCGAGCTGACTTGGTTTAACGGCAGTCTTACGATGCGGCTTTGATCTGCAATAGCCTGCAGGATACTCTGTCTGATCCACCATACGGCATATGAGATGAACTTGAAGCCACGGGTCTCATCAAATCGTTCAGCTGCCTTGATGAGTCCCAAGTTGCCCTCGTTAATCAGGTCTGGAAGAGCAAGTCCCTGGTTTTGGTATTGCTTTGCTACACTGACTACAAATCTAAGGTTTGCCTTTGTCAGACGCTCCAGCGCTTTCTGGTCGCCATTCCTGATACGCATGGCAAGGTCTACTTCCTCTTCTGTAGAGAGAAGCTCTTCTTTTCCTATATCTTGCAGATATTTGTCGAGCGACTCTCCTTCGCGGTTGGTGATAGATTTAGTTATCTTTAGCTGCCTCATAGCGGTATAGGTTTCAAGTCAAAGTGCAAAGGTAAGTCAAAAAAATGATATGGCCAAAAAAAAAGTGCAGATTCTTGGATTGCTCCACGAATCTGCCACTCTTGGTATTCTATTTAGTCATTCTGTAGTTGTACGATGAAGTAACCGCGTTTGCCTGTAGGATAGATACCCTTGATGACGAGCACCGGCTCCTTGGATGTCGATGCCTCCTTCACGGCATCCTGCAGATCCTCTACGGTCTTCATCGGTTCGTCGTTCACACGCTGGATGATGAATCCCTTAGGAACACCGGCTTCCTTCATCTTGCCGCCGTTGACCTTGATGACCTCCAGTCCACAGGAAATCTCCAGTTGCTGTTTCTGCTCCTTGCTTATCTCGCGGAAGTCAGCTCCCAGCACGTCGAGGTCGGCGTTCTTTACGACCTTGGTGTTACCCTGTTCGTTGCGCAGTGTCACTGTTTTTGTCTGCTTCTTCTTGTTGTGCAGATATGTCAATGTGATCTTGTCGCCAGGACGCTTCTGGGCGATGATGCCTGAAAGGTCGCCAAACTTGGTTACCTTCTGTCCGTCTACCTCGGTGATGATGTCGCCCTTCTCGATGCCTGCCTCAGCAGCAGCACTGTTGTCTACAACTTCAGCCACATAGATACCCTCCATTGTGCCGTAGTCGGTGGCATCCTTGCCTTCTTCCTTCTCCATGTCAACCTGTGTCTTCACATCACGTCCGCTGATGCCAATCATGGCGCGCTGTACGGTACCGTATTGTTTCAGGTCGGCTACAACTTTATTCATCATTGTGGTAGGGATAGCGAAACCGTAGCCACTGTATGATCCTGTCTGTGAATAGAGCATGGCATTGATACCTACCAGCTCGCCGTTGGTGTTGACCAGTGCACCGCCTGAGTTACCGGCATTGATGGCAGCATCTGTCTGGATGAAACTCTCCACGCCGTTGGCACCCAGTGTGCGTGCCTTTGCTGAGATGATACCTGCAGTGACGGTGTTGTTAAGACCCAATGGGTTTCCGATAGCCAGAACCCATTCGCCTACTTTAACATTGTCGCTGTTGGCAATACGGATGGCTGGCAGGTTCTTTGCATCAATCTTGATGAGTGCCAGGTCTGTCGTTTTGTCAGCACCGATGATGCGTGCTGAGTATTCCTTGCTGTCGTGTAAGGTCACTGTCAGCTCGTCGGCACCGTCTACTACGTGATTGTTGGTCACAATATAGCCGTCGGTCGAGATGATCACACCAGAACCGGTGGCTGTCTTCTTTGGTGTCTGCACCTGCTGCTTGCGTGTGCCGCCCTGTCCGCGCTGTCCGCGACCGAAGAATCCACCAAACGGATCGCTGAAAAAGTCCTCGAAGGGGTCGCTCTGTACCTCTACGGTCTGAATCTTTGAGTTCTGTACGTATTTAATATGCACCACCGTAGGCAGGGCTTTTTCTGCAGCGTAGGTCAAGTCTACAGGCTGTACGGCAGTGGCTACCGACATTTCCTGCTGTTCAGGCTCCTGTGGAGCTGCCTGTGTTTCACTGAATGCTGCTACCGAGAAAACGATGGCCACCAGACATAGGGCGGGCATCACATAATTTGCAATCTTTTTCATATACTTACAAGTTTTGTTAATGTATTTTTTTTGTTTCATTCCTTTGATGCAAATATAGGTTCAAAGTTTATGAATCTGTCAAAATGGCGGTTACTTTTCTTGCAATTTAACATTTCCTTTTCTCCGTTTAAATTCTGTTTGCGTCTTGGCTGGAAAATTTTACATTCGTTTAATGACTTAAATTAAAATAAAATTAGTACCTTTGCACTCCAGAAAGCACTGCTCCGGCTTGCCGCTGGCGTTTCTGAAAGGAAAGGCGAGAGGAAAGTCCGGGCGGCACAGGGTGCTCCACTTCTGAAAGTAGAAGCAGCTGGCGACAGTTGGTTAGGGGAGAAGAGAATGACCGCCCTTGTAACTTTGACCTCGGTCAAAGAATGACAATAGTTATGGGGGTAAGGGTGAGAAGGTGGTGTAAGAGACCACCAGCCGTCGGGTGATCGGCGGGCTGTTCCCACTGGAGGCCGCAAGTTCATGTATACCATCGCCATGACAGGGTTGCCCGCCCGAGTTCCTTACGGATGCGATGGAGGGTAGAACGCTAGAGACGCATGGTGACGTGCGTAGTAGATAAATGGCAGGCACCGATAGCATTATTGGCACAGAACCCGGCTTATAGGGGCAATGCTTTCTTTTTAGTGAAGAGTGGATAGTGGATAGTTTGCTACCGCTATAGAAATGATAAGTGATAAATGAAAGGTGTGAAGAAGCTGATACATTTCCTGCAAGTAGATATCTGGCGCATCCCTGACGATGAGCTGTCGCCAGTGCGCCGTGTGTTCTACGAAGTCATCAAGATAGCCTCGCTGGCTATCCGCTTCTTTACTACGAAGCGCGTGATGAACCAGGCATCGGCTCTGACTTACTCTACGCTTCTGGCTATCGTACCCATCCTTGCGGTGGTGTTTGCCATCGCTCGCGGCTTCGGCTATAATAAATATATAGAGGTGTGGTTCCGCGAAGCCTTCTCTTCACAACCTCAGGTTGCCGAGGTGCTTATCAGCTTTGTCAACAGCTACCTGGTGCATACTAAGAGTGGCATCTTCCTGGGGGTGGGCTTGGTGTTCATGCTCTATACGGTGATGATGCTGGTCAACAATATCGAGCTGACCTTCAATGCCATTTGGCAGGTGAAGAAGAAACGCAGCATCTTCCGCACCATTACCGATTATATGGCTATGTTCTTCCTCTTTCCCATTCTTATTGTCGTATCGTCAGGAATAAGCCTCTTTATTGCAACAATGGCCGACACGATGGAGGATTATATATTGGGAGCGGCTGTGAAGACGATGCTCGATACGGCTCCTTATGTGCTGATGTCGCTGCTTTTCATCGGACTCTATGTCTTCATGCCGAATACCCATGTGAAGGTGAAGAACGCAATTGTGCCAGGCATCCTATCGGGTATCGCGATGCAGGTGGTGCAGTTCGTCTATATCCATTCGCAGATCTGGGTGACAGGTTATAATGCCATCTACGGATCGTTTGCCGCCCTTCCGCTGTTCATGCTCTGGGTTCAGATATCATGGACAATATGCCTGTTTGGAGCCGAGTTGACCTATACTTCCCAGAATCTGGACTTCTATGATTTCGATGCCCATACAGATGACATCTCCCATCGCTATCAACTGATGATATCGGCACTGCTTATGTCACGTGTCTGCAGACGCTTTGCCGATGGCAAGATGGCTCCCTCTGCCGATGATTTGCGAAAGGAGACGGGGGTCCCCATCCGTATTGTCAACGACCTGCTCTTTAAACTCGCTGAAGCTAAGATGGTTATCGAGGTATCATCTGACGAGAAAGGCGGCACCTCTACCTTCGTTCCAGCCGAGAGTTTGGATAATCTCAGTGTGGGCGTGATGATTGATCGCTTGGAGGCGCAGGGCCGTTGGACACTAGATTTTCCTCTTTCCGATCTGATGAGTGCGGAGTGGGGGCGTGCTGTTGGAATGCGTCTGGATTATCTGCGTCAGCTTAAGGAAATTAGACTTGAGAACCTTTATCTATAAATGGCACACTTACGATGCATAAATGGCATACTTATGATGCGTAAATGGCATACTTGAAAAATAGATACAAAAAAAGAGGATGTATCTCACGATGCATCCTCAAGTGTTTCCTTACTTAGTTCGCTAAAATTACTCAGCAACAGTAGTGTCAACAACAGTAGTGTCAACAACAGTAGTGTCAACAACGGTAGTGTCAACAACCTCTGCGATTGAATCAGTAGCAACCTCCTCAGCGGGCTTGTTACCATTACCACATGCTACGAACATAGCTGCAACTGCGAACATAAATGCAATCTTTTTCATTTCTTTTTGCTTTTTAAAATCTGTAAAACAATCATTTGTTTATTAAAACGATGCAAAGGTAGGCATTTTTTTGATACGATGATACATTTTTTTCAATTTTTTTTTGCCTATTTTTGTAACTTTTTTTCAAAATACTGATAATCAACGAGATACGAAATGTTAAAAATAGTATACAAATAACACTTAATGGAATTTAAGAATAAAAAGCGTGGTTTTTGCCAATTATTGTGTACCTTTGCAAAACATAAGAATTGGATATGATAGATACATCTGCCTTTCAGGGCAAGACAGCAGCATATTTTACCTTAGGGTGTAAGTTGAACTTCTCTGAAACATCGACTTTCGGTCGTATGCTTCAGGAGTTGGGGGTACATACGGTGCAGAAAGGAGAGCGTGCGGATATTTGTCTGATAAATACGTGTTCGGTGACTGATGTGGCTGACCATAAGTGTCGTCAGGCCATTCATCGGCTTGTACGCGAGAATCCTGGGGCCTTTGTTGTGGTGACTGGATGTTATGCGCAGTTGGAGCCTGAAGCCGTGAGTAAGATTGATGGTGTCAGTCTGGTTCTTGGGTCAAACGAGAAGGCTAATCTCATCCAGTTCCTGTCGGAGGCTTTTGTGAATCGCGAAAAAGTCGCGTCATACAAGACGGAGAAGACGAAAGACATTAAGACGTTTGCGCCATCGTGTTCAAGAGGCAATCGTACCCGCTATTTCCTGAAAGTACAGGACGGTTGTGATTATTTCTGTACCTATTGTACTATTCCGTACGCGCGCGGGTTCAGTCGTAATCCTACAATAGCATCGCTGGTGGAGCAGGCTCAGCAGGCTGCTGATGAAGGTGGCAAGGAGATTGTGCTCACTGGCGTGAACATAGGCGACTTTGGGAAAACCACTGGCGAGAAGTTTATCGACCTGGTGAAGGCACTTGACGAAATCGAGGGCATCCGTCGTTATCGTATCAGTAGTTTGGAGCCCGATTTGCTGAGTGATGAGCTTATCGACTATTGTGCTAAAGAGAGTAGGGCATTTATGCCTCATTTTCATATTCCTTTGCAAAGCGGTAGCGATGAGGTGCTGAAGTTGATGCATCGTCATTACGACCGTCAGCTTTTTGCCGATAAGATATTACGTATCAAGGAACAGATGCCTCATGCCTTTATCGGTGTAGATGTGATGGTAGGCTGTAGAGGCGAGACACCAGAATGTTTCGAGGATGGCTATGAGTTTATCAAGTCTCTTCCCATTACGCAGTTGCATGTGTTCCCTTACTCTGAGCGTCCTGGTACGTCGGCTCTGAAGATTGATTATGTGGTGCCTGAGAAAGAAAAGAAACTACGCAGTAAGCACCTGTTGGAGCTTTCAGACGAAAAGACGTTCCGTTTCTATGAACAGTATATCGGTCAGGAGGCTGAGGTCCTTTTTGAGAAGGCCACACGTGGGCGTGCTATGCATGGATTTACGAAAAACTATATTCGTGTGGAATTGTCGGCTCAGGATGCAAAACCCGAGTACGATAATGAGATATTGAGAGTGAAACTGGGTGATTTTAATCACGATAAAACGGCACTTAAAGCAACAATCATCAATGGATAAGTTAGCTATTGTCATCTTAAACTGGAACGGGGCAGAGATGCTGAAGAAGTATCTGCCCAGTGTGTTGCAATACTCTAAGGACGAGGCTGTGGTATATGTGGCTGATAATGCATCGACAGATATTAGCATCGCATTATTGAAAGAACAGTTTCCTGAGGTAAAACTGATTCTACTGGAAAAGAACTGGGGCTTTGCCGAGGGTTATAACAAGGCGCTGGAACAGGTAGATGCGGAGTACTATCTGCTATTGAACAGCGATATAGAGGTGACACCAGGTTGGTTGATGCCGATGCTCTCGTTTATGGATAGCCACGAAGAAGTGGCTGCCTGTCAGCCGAAGTTGCTGAGTATCTTCCAGCGCGACAGCTTTGAATATGCTGGTGCATGCGGAGGTTATTTGGATCGCTACGGGTATCCTTTCTGTAGAGGTAGGGTCTTTGATGTAGTGGAACAGGATCGGGGACAATATGATGAGCCTGCAAAAGTGCATTGGGCTACGGGAGCCGCTCTCCTCGTGCGTGCGCGTATATATAAAGAGGTGGGAGGATTGGATGCTCGTTTCTTTGCGCATCAGGAAGAGATAGAGATGTGTTGGCGTATGCGTATTCGTGGTTACCAGATCTATTGCTTGCCAGAGAGTAAAGTGTATCATGTAGGTGGAGGCACGTTGCCGAAGTCGAACCCTATGAAGACCTACTTGAATTTCCGTAATAACCTGACGATGCTGTATAAGTGTCTGCCGGAAAAAGACTTGAAGCCTGTGATGCGTCTGCGTTGGTTCTTGGATTATCTGGCAGCCTTTCAGACTTTAATCTTGAAGCGGAATGTGGGTGATTTCAAGGCTATCTTCCGTGCTCGTCGTGATTTCAAACGTTGGCGTAAGGATTTTGAAACCGACCGCGAGCAAATCCAGAAGAGTAGGGTTGGCAAAGATACTGAATTCGCACCATTCCTGCTACTTTGGAAATACTACGCTAAGGGCTGCAAGACATACAGCCAGTTAGGATAAACAAAAAAGCGGTACTCAATTGAGCACCGCTTTTTGTTGTCTTATTTCAGAGGCTTGATAGCAAACGTGAAATCGTAGTCCTTATAAGGCAGGCGATACTCGTTGCGAGGCCAAGCACCCCAAGAGTTCACACAACCCAGACCCAATTGCTTCTGCTGCACGTGAACGGTAGTCATACCTGAAGGAATCAGGTCGCCACTATGACGTCCCCACGCCTTATCCTTGTGCATACCATCGTCAATCTGATCGTTGGTGTAGGGCAGGGCAGAGGCTTCCATAGGTGCGTTGCTGTAGAACTGCAACCCCTTTCCACTATTGTCGATAACTGAGAACCAGCGTACGTCAACGTGGTTACCGCTTTCCTGAGGACGGATATACTCGAAGTACTCGTCATTAACCTTATTCTTATAAACTCCCAGGAACTCAGAATCCTTGCGATCGCAGTAGGTCTCGATAGGACCGCGTCCGTAGTACTCTACTTGATTGTATTGCTTCGGCATCTGGATGCTCATACCATAGCGGAACAACTCACTTACCTTAGCTTCTTTGTCTACAGTCATGTGCTCACGAACGATGATTTCACCTTCAGGAGTCAACGTGTAGGTCATCTCGAGTTGTGCCTTTTGGTCAGGCATATCGATGGTGGCAACAATAGAATTGTCGTTAACGGCAAAGTTCTTCACCTTCATCTGTGGGTTCTTCCAAGTGGCAAAGCGACGCTGCAAACCTGCACCATAGTCGTTGTCTGTAGGAGCACGCCAGAACTCAGGCACGATGCTCTTACGGAACTGCAACATATCCTTGCCGTCAACGGTGATGTAATCAATCATACCGTTATGCTTGCCTATGAAGAGGTCTGTGCCACCTGCTGAGAGTTTCACGTAGGTGTTGGTCTCCTCTTTGGCCAATTGACCATTGACGATTGACGATTGACCATTGAGTTCTGGGAATTGGTAGGCGTTGATGCAGAACTGCTGCTTAGCCATTACCTGCCCCTTTTCGATGAGGGGCGCACCGTTCTTTGACTTGAAGTAGAAGTTGAGCAGCAACTCCTGGTCACCGTGATGTCCTGACATCTTTTCGATAATCTGCTTCATCTGCTCGTCTGTGATGACTTTGCGCTGCTGGGGCTGAATACCGCTGATGTCAATGGTACCACCGTGTCCGTAAGTCAAACCAGCAGGTACACCATCACGATGATGTCCGTGGTTGCCAGCACCTCCCAGGAACCAAACCAACTCCAGATCATCCAAGGTCTTGAAGAAATTCTCGTTGTAGATCTCGAACTTACCAGCCTTCAGGTCAACATCCTTCACCCATACGTTCTGATAGTAGTAACCTACCTCGTAAGCATGTGGATTCAGACGGCGATCAGGTGCGATGATACCGTTGCAGTTGAAGTTGTAATCTGATGCGGGATATTTGCCGTAGTCGCCACCATAGGTGAAGATGGTGCGTCCGGTGATAGGACTCTTATCACGCATACCCTGATCCACGAAATCCCAGATGTAGCCACCCTGATACTTCGGATATTTACGCACAAGGTCCCAGTACTCCTTGAAACCACCCATCGAGTTACCCATTGCGTGAGCATACTCACACTGAATCAGCGGGCGGGGATTGTCATTCTTAGAGTAAGCCTCACAGCCCTCGTAGCCGTAGTACATCGGGCAGAAGATGTCCGTTTTACCGTTCTGACCGGCCTGCTCAAACTGACAAGGACGGGTTTTGTCCGTTGCCTTCACCCAGTCGTAAGCCTTCTCAAAGTTAGGACCATAACCAGCTTCATTACCTAATGACCATACGATGATGGAAGGATGGTTCTTGAAAGAATGCACGTTGCCATATTGACGCTCCAGATGAGCCAATTCAAAATCCTTGTTCTTTGCCAGTGTCTTCTCTCCATAGCCCATACCGTGGCTCTCAAGGTTTGATTCGGCAGTCAGATAGATTCCGTATTCATCGCATAGGTCATACCAACGAGGATCATCAGGATAGTGACAAGTACGAACAGCATTGATGTTCAGTTGCTTCATAATCTTGATATCCTGAATCATGCGTTCCATTGAGACAATGTAGCCCTTGTCGGGATCAAGTTCGTGACGGTCGGCACCTTTAATTAATATAGGCTGACCATTGATAAGCAGCTGGGCGTTCTTGATCTCGATATGACGGAAGCCCACACGCTGTTTGATAACCTCCAGCACCTTGTCGCCCTTCTTCAGAGTGATGAGCAGGTTATAGAGCGTAGGCACTTCTGCCGACCAAGGCTTCACATCTGCCACGCTCACCTCCTTGCCGTTGGCATCGGTCAGACTCTGCTCTACCGTGGTTCCCTTGGGAGCCTTTACGTCCACGTTGAGTTGACCCTCGCCGTTGAAATAGTCCTGAGTGATGGTGATATCTTCAATGTGCATCTTCGGACGGGCATAGAGATACACCTCGCGGGCAATACCTGTGAAGCGCCAGAAGTCCTGATCCTCCAGATAAGAACCGTCGCACCAACGCATCACCTGCATAGCGATGAGATTCTTTCCCTTATTCAGATACTTGGTGATGTTGAATTCAGCTGCTACCTTCGAATCCTCTGAATAGCCAACATACTTACCGTTGACCCATACAGACAGGTTGCTGGTGGCTGAACCTACATGGAAGTAAACGTCCTGTCCGTTCCAGTCGGCAGGCAGGTCAAACTCACGACGATACGAACCGGTATAGTTGTTGGTCTCGTCGATATAGGGTGGCTTGCTGTCGAAGGTCGTTCCCCATGAATACCCCACATTCTTATAAATCTTGTCGCCGTAGCCTTCTATCTCGAAGAGTCCTGGCACGGGGAAGTCCACCCATTGTGAGTCATCAAACTTCAAAGAGAAGAAGTCCTTTGGAGCCAGGTTATGGTCCTTTACGAAGTTGAAACGCCACTTCCCTTCCATAGACATGTAGCGTGCTGACTTTGACTTGTCGTTGACTTTAGCCAAATCGGCATTCTCGAATGCAAAGAACGCAGCACGACGTGCTTCTCTGTTGATTTGGTTGACTGCGGGATCTTTCCATTCTGGCACTACAGCGGCATAACTCTGTGCCGTTGTGAATAGTGCTAAAGAAAAAAATAAATGTTTAAGCATAGATGAGATAGTTATTGATAGTTTCGAATTTTGTCGCAAAGATACAAAATAATTATGAATTATGAATTATGAATTATGAAATATTTTGTACCTTTGCATTTGCAATAACTAAAAAAGTATGAAAAATAAGCTAAACATAATACCTGTAGCTCTTGTAGCTATCGCTTTTTGCGTTATAGCTTGGTGCATGGCTAAGTATGAAGCCGACTATTTATGGAAAGTTCAGGAATTGAATCTTTTCCTGAACACAGAGTTGTTCTTTAAGCAGCAGATGGTAGTGCCAGGTGGTATGCTGACCTATCTGGGTACGTTTTTTACTGATTTCTTCTACCATACCTGGTTGGGTGTTGTAATCCTTTGTGTATGGTGGGCTGTGCTTCTGTCCATATCTGCTTTAGCGTTCAAGGTCCCCTTGAAATGGCTGACGATACTGTTGATTCCTGTGGCTTTGCTGCTATTGAGCGATATGGATCTGGGCTATTGGATTTATTATCTGAAGTTGAGGGGCTATTTCTATGTGGCAACCGTAGGTCTGACGGTAGGTGTGGCCAGTGTTTGGGGATTCCGTTGCCTGCCAAATATGATGCGCCCTGTATATATTCTCCTATGTGCAGGTGTCCTTTATCCTCTAATGGGCTTCTATGGTCTGTTCTCTGTAGTATTAATGGGCATCCTGACCTGGCGCTTGAAGCTGATGTCTGTCAAGATGCGCCTTCTGAATACGGTGTTGGCACTACTCCTTGTTATTATTGTACCTCTTATATGTTATCAGCAGTGCTATTATCAAACCAGTTCGGAGACGCTCTATTATGCAGCACTTCCTTTGTTTGAGGTGTCAGAGTTCTGTGCATCATATTATCTGCCATTTGCCCTTCTGGTCGTTTTCTATGTCGTAATGGCAGCTTCCTATGGCCTGTGGCGTGAAGGACCAATCCGTAAACCTATTGTGTGGGGACTTTCTCAGTGTCTGTTGTTGGCTGTCTTGTCCTATGGTGTTTACACCTTTTGGTATAAAGACTATAACTTCCATAAGGAACTGGCAATGGATAGGGCTATGGAAAACAATGATTGGAATGCTATTTTAAAAGAGGCGGCAGACTTGCAGGACGAACCTACCCGTAGTATCGTGATGATGAAGAATCTGGCATTGTTCCGTCTGGGACGTTTGGGCGATGAAGCTTTTCATTATCGTCAAGGTGCAAAAGCCAGCAATACGCCTATCGACATCCGTATGACGCAGGTCATAGGTCGTGATATCTACTATCATTACGGCCAGTTGAACTATTGTCACCGCTGGTGTTTGGAGGATGGCGTAGAATATGGTTGGCGTGCAGTTTATCTGAAGTATATGACTCGCTGCTCGTTGATGGACGAGGAATATGATGTCGCTGCTAAGTACATTAATATATTAAAGCATACCCGTTATCATAAGGCATGGGCGGAAAAGCAAGAGCAGTTCCTGCATCATCGAGACAAGATGCAGGCTGACGCAGAGTATGCACCCTTGTTCCATCTACGTGATTTTAAGGATCAGCTGGGTAGTGACAACGGCTTGGTGGAGTATTTCCTGATGCATCTTCTGGTCAATGTAGATACTGAAGATCCTCTGATGCAGGAATTGGTACTCTTTGCAGCTCTATGGACAAAGGATATTGCCACATTCTGGCCCAGGTTTACTAAATATGCCATTCTGCATACTGGTCAGCCTATGCCTCGCCACTATCAGGAGGCAGCATTCCTCTATGGCAATTTGGAGCATAACGTGGATATCAGCAAGATGCCTTTCGATCCGCAGGTGGTAAAAGATTATCAGGACTTCATGGCTTTGGCTCAGCGTTGCGCTGGAATGACCGAGGCCCAGATGCGTCCCGTCTTCTATCCAAAATTTGGACATACGTTCTATTATGACTATTTCCTCATTAGAAATCAGAAGTTGTATTGATTATGAAATATATACATTTGTTCTTTGCAGGGGCTGTCGTGTTTTTGGCCTCTTGTGGCGTTAAAGTACCCGATAGCTATGTGGATGATAATCACTTGCCGATGATTTATCCCGATTATGTAGATGTTACCATCCCCGTCAATATTGCCCCTCTGACTTTCCAGTTGGAGCAGGAGGCAGAAGAAGTAGTTTCCCGTTTCTCGTATGGTGATGTGCAATTGGTTTGTGCCGGTGAGAAAGCACAACCCGATATTGACGAATGGCATCAGTTGTTGGCTCAGGCCCAGGGACATGACATCACGATAGAGGTCTTCTCGCGCAACGGTGAGCAGTGGACGCGCTTCAAGCCTTTTTACTATCATGTGTCAACAGATAGCATCGACTCTTACCTCAGCTACCGACTCATCTCTCCTTCGTATGTCACTTACGAGGAGCTGACTCTCAATCAGCGATGCTTGGAGAACTATGACGAACGGGTGATGGTCGATAATATGCTTTGTAGTACGGAGCAGGACGGACAGTGTGTCAACTGCCATAATTATCAGAAGCAAAATCCTGGGCGAATGCTCTTCCATGCACGTCAGAATCATGGTGGCACTGTAGTGGTCTATGATGGAAAGATCAGTAAGATAAATATGCGTAACGACTCCATCCTTTCCGCTGGCGTCTATCCTACGTGGCATCCTTGGCTGCCATTGGTCGTCTTCTCTACCAACAAGACTGGTCAGTCTTTCCATACACGTAACATGAACAAGATAGAAGTGTTCGACTCAGCAAGCGACATCATCGCTTACGACGTAGAGAATAACGAGGTCACCAATCTCGAGAACGACACCACGGAATTCGAGGTGTTCCCCTTCTGGGCTCCTGACGGTAAGAACCTCTATTATTGCAGTGCACACTTTGAATTCAAGGATACGGTGTCGAAAGATGTTGAGGTAATCCAGCGCTACCGTGAGGTACATTATAATATATACCGCAAGTCATTTGATCCTGAGACTATGACCTTCGGCCCTCGCGAAATAGTTTTTCAGGCCGATTCGCTTGACAAAAGTGCTACGTTGCCTCGCATATCGCCCGATGGACGCTATCTCGTATTCACTTTGGGGCATTATGGCTGTTTCCATATCTGGCATCATGAGGCCGACTTGTGGCTGCTTGATCTGAAGTCTGGGGAATGTAAGCCTATGGAGGGAATCAATTCTGACGATACCGAAAGTTATCACTCCTGGTCAAGCAATGGAAGGTGGATGGTGGTAAGCAGTCGCCGTGAGGATGGAAACTTCACGCGACCTTTCATCGCTCATGTGGATGGACAGGGAAGGGCATCAAAGCCTTTTGCATTGCCACAGGCCGATCCTGACTATCATCGTCAGTTTATGAAGAGCTATAATATTCCTGAATTTATGACTGGCCCCGTAGAAATTACGCCTCAGAGATTTGCTGATGTACTGAAGAATGAAGACGGAATTCCCGTCAAGTATGTTCAGAAATTGAAGAAAAATCGCTGATTTCGGCTTTTGAGAAAGAAAAATCACCTTTTTTTTAAAAAAAACAGCGAAAAAGTTTGGCAGATTCGGAAAAACTCCGTACCTTTGCACCCGCAAACAAGGAACGATGGTTCCGTAGCTCAACTGAATAGAGCATCTGACTACGGATCAGAAGGTTGTGGGTTTGAATCCCGCCGGAATCACTAAGAGAGGTATTATATACCTCTCTTATTTGTTTGTTTAGCATTTTCCACATACTTTTAGCGTATAAAGTGAATAATTTCCCAGAATTATTTGTATCTTTGCACCGTGAAACGATGCGAGACTGCTTTCGCTCGGCAATTCAAACTTGTTTGATTGCTCTCGCTTAACCGCAGCCTTGCACCCGAAAAAGTAAATGAAGTAACGATTATGGCAACAATAGTATTACAAGTTCCTGATGAGAACCTTGTTTCGAAAGTGAAGCAGGCCTGTAAGCTGTTGATGGGTGTGGCTTCTGTCAAGGTACAGAAATCAGCTCCTAAAATTGATGACATCACTAAGACTGCCCATTACAAAGAAGCTATGGACGATGTCAAGAATGGACGTGTTTATCACGCTAGTAGTGTTGACGACATGTTTAATCAAATTCTTGGCTAATGTACAGTATTCATAAAGGGCAATGGGAATGTCACATTCAGCCAAACTGGTTGATGACCTGGGAACAGAACGATAAACAACTTACGCTTTTGTTCCTTGAAACTGGCACTCACGCAGATATTTTTGGATGGTAACTCAACACTCCAACAGACCATAACCGATGATGAGACGAGAAGAGATAAAGATTGTTAATAGGAAGCAAATAAAGGACAACCTCTTTGGTTGTTCCAACAATTATACTACTCTCTCATAGCTGTCAATTTGCCACCCAAACAAAATGGCAACAAACAAGCAGAATGTGAGCTTTATTTAGTACCTTTGCAGCTGCAAAGCGGACAAATAACTGTTAGTTATATAGAAGGCAAATTACAGAATAGCGAATGGATGACAAACAGTACCTTCAGACCCTCATTCGTGAGGGGGAGCACCAGCAGCAGGACTTCAAATATCGCGTGTCCAATGCTCTGAAGCTGGCCAAGTCCGTATCGGCCTTTGCCAATACAGATGGTGGGCGATTGCTGATTGGTGTCCGTGACGATGGCAATATGTCTGGCGTTCGTGACGAAGAGGAAATCTACATGATGCACCAGGCAGCCTATCGCTATTGTCATCCAGAAGCCAGTATCAAGTTTGATACCTACCATGTTGACGGGCGTATCATTGTTATAGCAACTGTTCCGCCCTCTGACAAACGCCCCATCTGCGTTGTCAGCGATGAGGAGAGACCAAAGGCCTACATTCGTATTGCTGATGAGAACATCGTTGCATCACCAGTACATTTAGCCATCTGGCGTGAGTCGCAGAATCCTCAGGGTACGATGCTGACCTACACAGATTCTGTCAGGAAGATTCTGGATGTTCTGCAAGACCAAAAACTGCCACTCAACCTCATTGTTCGTCGTTCACACATTCTACGTCCGAAGGTCATATCGCTTTTAGCCCGACTGATACGCTTCAATGTAGTCCATTGGGAATACCGCGACCAGCAGTTCTGGTTTAGTCTATAGATTTATTCAAGTTTCGTATGTTAAGTAGATATATGAAGATAGAGGTAGATAGCCGCTTATCAGCGGCGGAAGATAGAGGATGTTATTTTAATTCATATAGATTATGGCAAAGGATAAAAGATTTGTGTGGCAAAAGGCCCAGATGGGCTTAGTGAAAGAAATTGATATCATTATTGATAAGGAGACAGGTGTCAACTATCTATTTGCGCAGCATGGTTATGCTGGTGGTATCACCCCGTTGCTTGACAAAAACGGAAAGCCTATCATCACTCCTCCAAGTGAAATCATAGATTAAGGATTTCCATATAGTGCTCGTATGTGATATGCCTGCCACCCATCGATACAAAATGTGGGGTCTCAAACTGGCAGTCAATGAAGCATCCGCCAACACGCTCCATCGCTTTGGCCAAATGAATGAGTGCCAACTTGGACGCATTGGGTACTAACGAGAACATACTTTCTCCGAAAAAGGCCTTATGAAGCGTGACACCATAGAGGCCACCGACAAGACGTGCACCGTCCCACACTTCCACACTGGCGGCATAGCCACGGCGATGCAGTAGTGTGTAAGCCTCTATGATGTCAGGCCCAAGCCACGCACCCGCTTCTTCGTCGCGTTCTTGTGCCGTTGAACAACCGTGTATGACTCCTTCGAAGTCTTTATTAACCGTTACCTCGTATTTGTTTTGCCGCAGTAGTTGGCGCATGGAGTGGCTGATGTGTATTTCGTTGGGAAAGATGACATACCTGTCCAATGGACAATACCAATGTGGCTCACTCGCCATCTGGAAGGCGTACCAAGGGAAGAATCCATTACTGTAGGCCAGCAATAGTCTTTCTACAGACAGGTCACCGCCTACAGCCACCAGCCCGTCGTCCTCACCCAAATACGGATTGGGGAACCACAATTCGTCATCCAATTGGAAAACCAAAGTAATTTACAATTTAGCTATTTACTATTTACTATTAATTTTTCGATTTCTTTTATTTCGCAATTTTCAGGCCATCACTATCCACCGTCATCTCCACGCTGCCGCCCTCCTTCAAGCTGCCAAACAGAATCTCACGCATCAGTAGCGGCTTCAGCTGCTGGGCGATGACGCGATCCATTTCTCTGGCTCCATATTCCGCAGTAAAGCCTTCCTTCAACAGATGGTCAAAAGCTTCCTCCGTGAGTGTCATCTTCACCTGCTTGGCTGCGAGTTTTGCATCCAGTTCACGCAGTTTCTTCTTCAGAATGAGCGTTGCCATCTCCTTATCCATATCGCGGAACACAACGGCACCAGACAGACGGTTCAGGAACTCAGGTTTGAAGGTCTTCTTCACCTGCTTCATCATTGCCTCGCCTCTGCTGACACTATGGTTGAAGCCGATGCTCTGCGAGGCAAACTGCGCCCCGGCATTCGAGGTCATGATGAGGATGACGTTGCGGAAGTCAGCCTTACGTCCCTTGTTGTCTGTCAGTCGGGCATAGTCCATCACCTGCAGCAGGATATTATAGATGTCCTGATGCGCCTTCTCAATCTCGTCGAGCAGCAGCACGGCATTGGGCGACTTGCGGATGGCATCTGTCAGCAGTCCACCGTCTTCATAGCCCACATAGCCCGCCGGCGAACCGATGAGCTTGGCCACCGTATGTTTCTCCGTATATTCGCTCATGTCGAAGCGTATCAGTTCGATGCCTAATTCTTTTGCTAAGACCCGGGCCACCTCCGTCTTTCCTACTCCTGTAGGTCCTACGAAGAGCAGTGAGGCCAGCGGCTTGTTGTCGTCAAGTAAGCCAGCCCTCGACATCTGCACAGCTTCCACCACCTGCCGGATAGCCTCGTCCTGTCCGTATATCTGGGATGAGAGTTTAGCGTTGAGTGTGTAGAGTTTAGAGATGTCATCGTCCTCAGCCACAGCCAGTGCCTCCACCTTGCACGTCTTTGCCAGCACGTCAGCAATATCTGCCTTGGTGACAGCCCCCCATACTGCCCCAGAGGGGGCTTCTATAGTCTTGCGAGCAGGAACTATCGTGTCCCCCTCGGGGGAAGAAAGGGGGGCTACTTCTTTAGCAGCTCCCGCTTCATCTATCAGGTCGATGGCCTTGTCGGGCAGAAAGCGGTCGTTCACGTGCTTGGCACTTGCTTCTACGGCAAAGTCAATGGCATCATCATCGTATTTCACGTGGTGGAACTCCTCATATCTGGGCTGCAGTTGTTTGAGTATATGCTTGGTCTCCTCAACGGTGGGCTCTGGTATGTCAATCTGTTGGAAGCGGCGAATCATGCCCTTCGAACGCGAGAAGTGACGATTGTACTCCTCGTAGGTCGTACTTCCGATGAAGCGGATGGTTCCAGCTTCGAGATAGGGCTTCAGCATATTCGATGCATCCATAGCACTGTCGCTGGTAGCACCTGCTCCCACCAATGTATGTATCTCGTCTATATACACGATGTTTGCCACTGGATCGGCAGGGTCGTCCTGATCGGCAGCCACACCATCCATAATCATCTTGATGCGGTTCTCGAAGTCGCCACGATACTGCGTGCCAGCCAGCAGCGTTCCCATATCGAGCATATAGACCTTACAACCTATCAGGCGCTCAGGCACCTTGCCTTCTGCAATCATCCTAACCAAGCCCCATACCAGTGCCGTCTTGCCTACACCCGGCTCACCCACATGCAGCGGATTGTTCTTGTCCTTGCGGCACAGCACCTGAATGGTTCTTTGCAGTTCCTGCTCGCGACCTATCAGCGGATTCTGCTGCTGATAGAGGTCGTTCATGCAAGTTACCAGCTTCTTCCAAGCGGATTTGTCTCTGCTTTCAGTTCTTTCGAAATCTTCATCAGAAACATTAAACAGGTCATCATATTCGTATTCACTAATCAGATTACTCATAAATTCTGCTTCATGACCATTCAGGCAGTCTTTCAGCAAGTATGCTGCCCACGAATCTTCAAGAGCCAGTATTCCTCTAACCAAATGTGGCACGTCAAGAGCTTCTGCACTGCTCGAAACTACCGACTGCACAGCCGTCTCAATCACCTTGGTCATCTGTTCAGAAGCTATTGGCTCATAATCTATGTCCCAGGAAATCGTTTCTATTCCACTCAGATATGCTTCAATGCGTTCTTTGAGTGTTCCTGCAGGACAGAATGTTCCAATTGCCGTGCAGAAATTGAAATCGTCAATACTCATTACAAGCAACAAATGTTCAGGCATAATGAATTCATGCCGATAGTCACTGCTATATACCAAAGCCTTATTCAGTAGCCTTGATGCCATTTCTGTTTGTCTTATCTGTGGCATAAACTATTCCTCTTCCTTTTCTACGGTTAGTCTCAACGGGTAGTTCTGTTCGCGTGCCATGTTTGTAGCCTTGCGGGCTTTCGACACGGCAATGTCGTAACTGTAGATGCCCACAACAGCTTTGTCGGAATGATGCACCTGCAACATCAGTGCTTCTGCTTCCTCCTCGCTTTTCAGGAACACCAGTTTCAGTATCATCACTACGAACTCCATCGTTGTGAAGTCATCGTTGTAGATGATGACCTTATATCTTCGCGGCTCCCTCAGATCCGTCCGCTGCCTTTCCCTTATCTGTGACTGTTCTTTTGCCATATCATTCTAATTCACTTTCCGTTGAGATCTCTTTGCTGCAAAGTTACAAAGAATAATCCAGAATCCTAAATAAAGTCGGTAAAAAAACTTAATTCAACTTTCTGAAGTACATTTATGAAAACAAAAACCATAAAAAACATTTATCTCAGTGTATCGCAGCTTAAACTCCATGCGCAGCCTGTTATTTAGTTTTTTGTTAACATCCGAAACTTGAGTACTATAATAATGATTACGGCTATATAACTAACCCTTATTACAGCTGTTTGCATGGGAGCGCGGGCGTCCTCGCCCGCAATGGTGGCGGGCGAGGACGCCCGCGTTCCCATAGTTGGTTGCAAAAGTTCAATATATTTTTGAATTACGTTGCGACAATGGCGTTAAAAGTACGAGAAGCGGGCGAAACGACGAACGAAGCAAGCGCAAAGCGATGTTTACATCAGCTTTGCCTTGCAAGGAGTCTTTTATCTTCTTTTATCTTCTTCTCGCTCGACCTCTGGTCGCTTGCAAGGCAAGAACTCCCTCTATCTACAAGACAAGCGGAGCTTGCGAAAGTTGAGTTATGAGTCCACTTGAAAAAGTAATTAACATTATTTTTATCTTTCTTTTTGACATCTTTTGTCTTGTATCTAACTTCAAATACGGGTTAAACGACTAACAACATGCAACGATTATTGCTTTGTTTCAAGCAAAGTGTAACTGCACTTTTTAGCGCAATCTGAAAAAACGACTTTTTCAGGGAGACTCAGTTATTTAATTGAAAAGAGTTTAGAAAAGGAACCATTGACTTATACTGATATAGGTAGACACATTTAGTAACAATAAAAGTGTGTAATAATTATGAGTAAAAGTCAAAAGCATTACAGCGAATCAGAGAAGCTATCTCTACTTCGCGAGTATCATCAGTCAG
>Ga0310694_10000091_pt1 | contig 134332 bp, 120 predicted proteins | sample 174DNAGHGhighgp2_FD_203884 | JGI IMG/M metagenome (GOLD analysis project Ga0310694, IMG submission 203884) | Sheep rumen microbial communities from Palmerston North, Manawatu-Wanganui, New Zealand - 1742 DNA GHGhigh gp2 (v2) (version 2) | ecosystem: Host-associated > Mammals > Digestive...
CCTCCTTCTAATATTTTCGTTGCTTCTTGGCAGTCGCAACTCAATTATATTAGAAGGAGTTTTTATTTTCAACTTATCGCTAAAGCTCAACTGAACCCCTAGACTATCTAGGGGTTTTCTTTAACAATAAAAGTAAACACAAAAGTGTTTACTTTTTTAATAATTAATTTATTAAATTTATCAATTATTAATAATACTACATAAGAAATTTTAAAAATTATTATTTTCTTCTACCGTTAAGTAATAGAACAAGTCTTAATAATTCTAATAAAGAAGATAAAAGACCAGCGACATATGTTAAAGCAGCAGCAATAAGTACATTTTTTACCATGCTTTCCTCTGAATTAAAAATAATATTTAATCTAATTAATTCATTTTTAGCTCTTCTTGATGCATTAATTTCAACAGGAAGAGTTACCAACTGAAATAGAACTCCAGTACCCATTAAAATTATTGCAATTTCTATGAGTCCAGCAAATTCTAATAGAAATCCTAATATTAATAGTATATAAGCAATTTTACTAGAAAAGTTAACTATGGGAACTAAAAAAGTTCTTATTCTCATTAGCAAATACCCCTCTTTTTTTTGAAGAGCATGTCCGCATTCATGAGCAGCAACAGCTACTGAAGAAATACTATTTTTTTCAAAAATATCGTTAGACAACCTAATTACTCCTCTTGAAGGATCATAATGGTCTGTTAATGTTCCACTAGTTGCAACGATATGAATATCTTTTAAATTATTTTCATCGAGTATTTTTCTCGCAACTTCAAATCCTGAAATGTCTTTTTGTGAATCAATTTTTAAATATTTTTTATAAGTAGCCATTATATACAATTGTGCAATAGTTGGAATTAATAATATGCCTAAAATAACAAGTAAATAAATCATAAAACACTCCTTTTTTTATTTATTCACTTTATATTTTATCACTTTTCCCATGACTTATAAAGTATTAGAAGCAATTAGCTTTTTTTCTATATAATCTTTTAAAATTTTGTCTATGTTTTTAGCTCCGTTTGTACTATTCAAACTTTTAATTAAAGCATTCATTTGGGTATCACTTATTATTATGTTTGAATTGTAATCATCATTTAACTTTTTCAGTTGTATTTCCATGATATCTTTTAAGTTTTCTTTATTTAATTTGTTTAGTTTTATTTTGTAGTTAATTTTATCAGTAATATATTTGGGAATGTTATTGTTTTCGCTTGTATTTGAATTAACATAACCAATAGTGCTTTTTGATATTAAATTTGTTGTAAAAAATATTATTGAGTTTTTAAAACTTATTGTTTCGTTTTTAGAATTTCTAATAAAACCATCTTCTAATATTTTTGATATTAAATCTAAAACTGAAATGTGTGCTTTGTCTATTTCGTCAATTAAAATAATTGAATTGGGGTTTAATTTTAAACTTTCAAAAATTGTGTTGTTATCGTTATATCCTATATATCCTTGAGGAGAACCTATAATTTTATTAATTGATATTTCAGAATTAAATTCATTCATATTTAGTTTTATTAAATTACGATTTAATAAATTAGATAATTCTGTAACTAAAGTAGTCTTGCCTGTACCATCATATCCTTCAAGCAAAAATGATATTGGTAAGTTATTTTTTTTATTTTTTAATAAGTTTAATTTATCCACTATTGTATTTATACATTCTTCTTGACCAATTATTTTTTTCTTTAATTCTTTTTTTAAATAATCATATAAAGATTTGGATTCTAAATCATATATATTACTATTACATTTTGATTCAATTATTTTTATAATTGTTTCTAACGATACTATGTTTTTATTGAACTTGATGTTCATTTTTAATATTTCTTGTTCTTTTTCTTTATATTTTAAAGCACTTTTAAAATCACTTTTTCTAATTGAATTTTCTTTCATAAAATGTATTTTAGTTAATTCATTATTTAATAATTTGTTAGCATAATTATTACTCAATATACTAGTATAAGCACAAGCTTCGTCTAATATGTCTATGCTTTTATCTGGATTATTACGATCGAATATATATTTATTAGATAACTCAATAATATTTTTAAGTAATTTATTACTTATTTTTACATTATGAAATTTTTCATATTCGTTTTTAATTTTTTTTAGTATATGATAAGTTTCTATACTATTTGGTTCTTTTATACACACTTTTTGAAAACGTCTATCTAACGCTTTATCTTCTGTTATGAATTTTTTATATTCATTTATTGTTGTTGCCCCTATTATTTTTAAAGTTCCTCTTGCTAATATTGGTTTTAATATGTTGGAAGCATCTATCGCTCCTTCTGCTCCTCCAGCACCAACTATTGTGTGTATTTCATCTATAAATATTATTAAATCATCATTGGCTTCACATTCGTTTAAAATTTTAGTGAGTTTTTCCTCAAATTCTCCTCTATATTTTGTACCACTTATTATCGAAGCTATATTAATTGAAATAATTTTTTTATTTTTAATAAAATCAGGAACATTATTGTTAACAATCATATTTGCTAACTCTTCTACAATAGCAGTTTTTCCTACACCTGCTTCACCAATTAAAATTGGATTATTTTTATTTTTTCTAGCAAGTATCCCAATAACTTCATTTATTTCTTTTTTTCTCCCTATGGCTCTACTTAATTTTTTGCTTTTTGCTAAATTTGTTAAATCTGTTCCAATATCAAGTAATAATCCTGTACTTTTATTAGTTAAAGATTTAACTAAATCTTTATAAAAATCTTCTAGATTTTCATCTAAGTCTTTTAATAATTGCACATCTATGTTTTCATTAATAATGGTTATGAAAATATGCTCTATAAATATTTCGTTTGATGAGTATCTATTTGCAGTATCATAAGAAAGATCTAATATTTTTTTTAAATTAATTGAATAGAAAATTAATTTAGAGGAATCGCTTTTTTTTGATATATTTAGTTTTTCCTTGTATGAATTATAAGTTATATTATATTTATTTAATAATTTCTTTACATTATTATTTAATTTTAACGTTGCTAAAATCAAATGATTTATATCAACTAATTTTGAATTACTTTCAAACATTTCTTCTTCGCTTTTTTTAAGTATACATATTACATCTTTATTATATTTGATCATATATTCTCCTTATACATTCTATGTATATAATGTGTTTTTTATATAAAAAATAAACAATAAAAAAAGTTCATTTCTGAACTTTTTATAAATTTACATTTATAATATTATTAACATTATTACTAAGATAATTAATATTAATAAGAATAATGCAATTACTAATTTCCAAACATTCTTTAACCATTTAATATATGGAACATTTAAATAAGTAAGCCCTAAAATTAAGAATAAACTTGTTGGTGCCACAAACATTGTTAGTCCATATAATCCTTGAACCATTACATTCATTAATGCTGTTACAACTGTTTCAGAATAATTGCTTATTAAGTATGGTAAATAGAAATTAGCTACGTAAGGTAATTCTACATGTAAGAATGAACCTAAAATATTTGTTATTACAGATATTAAGAAACCTAAAATATTAAATTTAGATGATACTTTGAAAACATATGACAATAATGTAACAAAAACACCACTATTAACAATTAGTATTAACACACCATATGCAAATATTACTAATAATGCTGGTTTAATTAAAACTTTAATTCCATCAACAATACTAGGGATATATTTAACATTATAAATTTTAGCAAGAATAAATGCAACAACTAGTAGAACTACTGATAGTTGAAAATATGACCATGAGCCAAATTCAGTTAATCCTCCTCCAAAAATTGAGCTGATTACTTTGAATTCACCAATTGATAACCCTGTTAACCAACTATGGAATTTTGAAAATACTTCAATACCAAATACATCATTCCAATTAGTGCATCCAAGTATTAATAATACAAATAAAACACCGAAAGCTACATATATCATAATTGGTTTTCTTTTTGAAGTACCTTTGCCTAAAAATGTGTCTTCAAAATCACTATTTCTTTCTTTGCCTTTATTGAACTTTAAAGCGAATAATAATAGAACTATTAATGATAATACAAATAGTATAACTTTGTATAATATTTGTGAATTATATGTAAGTCCTAAAGAAGCTAGTATTTGTGAAATATAGTTACTACCATAAGTAGTACCAATAACACCAACAAGCATAGCACCAAAAGTTACTAATAGGGCAGTTATTCTATCATATTCCATTAATAATACTATTGAAATTATTGCTGGTATGAATATGAATAGTAACAATCCGTAACCACCAAATGAAGATAAAGCACCTAATATAAATGCTATAACTATTAAAGCTAAGTTTCCTTTCTTCTTAAATTTTTTAGCTATTTCTTCTATTGAAGTTTTATAAACTCCAGTTTTGCTTAATACACCATAGAAAGCTCCAACTGATAATAAGAATATTAATACTTCAAGAAACATTGATTGGAAAAAAGGTAAGACTAAATATTGACAGAAATCAACAAAACCTAATCTATTAATACCAGATTCAATGAATTCGCCTTGATAATACCCTGCTGGAATAAACCATGTAAGTAAAGCAATAACTACCATAATTAAAGCTAAAATCTTAAATAAATTATTCTTTTTCATAATTCCTCCTTGATATAATTATACAATCATAATTTTTATAAAACAATATTATAATTGAATTTATAAGCATTTTATGATATAATATAAGGCATTATTAGAGGGGTTAGTATGGAAAAAAGAATTATCACAAAAGGAGATTTAAAAAAAATATCAAAATTAACAAATATATATAATTCAAACCTATACATCAATGGGGAAGATTTAATTAAATCTTTAAATTATCCTGTTTTAGGCGATTCGTTTGCAATAATGGAAAAAAAATTTGAATTATTAGATAAAATTACAGAACAAGAATATATTTTACCAAAGTATTTATTATACTTAGAGAGTTTAAATGCATCTAATTTAAAAGCATATGGAATGAAACATTTTGTAGATTATGATGTTATAGAAAAAATGATACATGATGGTAATTGTTCTTATAAGGATAAATTAGAAATATGTAAAAAAATATGTGATGCATTTATTAATCTTGAAAAATATAAAATAGCTTACTGGGATATCCATAGTGATAATGTTTTAATAAAAGGTAAAGATATTAAAATATGTGATATGGATGAGGTAACTTTCAAACTTACAGATGGCGATTATGCTTATAGGTCAGATTTAGCAGACTCTTATAGATATTTAACTTCATTAGTTTTATCAATATTGTATGAAATTGATGAATCAGATTTAATTAGAATACTAGAAAGAAAAAGATCTAGAAAGTTTGTAAGAGAATCTAAAATGTTTAGTAGAGTTGCTAGTAGTGAAGGATATATTTTTTATCCGGATAAATATTTAGATATGTTTACTGAAGATTATGTTAAAGAAACAAGGAAAATGTTAATAAAATAAAAAAGATAATTAGTAAAATTAATTATCTTTTAATTTATATGAATATTCATCGATTATTTTATAAAGTTCTTCTTCACTTTTAATTTGATTTAACTTGTTTTTGTATTCTTTGTTATTAGGCAAATATTTAATGTACCATAAGGCGTGCGTCCTGATTTCCAATAAAGCTTGCCTTTCACTAGTATTTTCTTTTAGTAATTGAAAATGTTTTTTAATCATATTCAATCTTTCTTCATATGTGGGTTTTTCAATTATATTTCCATTTTCAATATATTCAACACATTCTTTAATAAACCAAGGATTACCTAAAGATGCCCTTCCAATCATTATTGCATCACATTTTGTTTCTTCTAACATTTTTTTAGCATCTTCTATAGTTTTAATATCCCCATTTCCTATAACTGGAATATTAACGTTTTCTTTTAATTCTTTAATTATGTTCCAATCTGCATTTCCAGAATATCCTTGGGATCTTGTTCTAGCATGAATTGCAATTAAAGATGCTCCAGCTTTTTCAACAAGTTTTCCAACTTCTATAGCATTTATATGATTTTCATCCCATCCACTTCTTATTTTAACTGAAATAGGTGTACTTGTATTATCTTTTACAGCCTTAACTATTTCATAAATCTTCTCGGGATTTTTTAACAAAGCAGAACCAGCTTGACTTTTCAATGCTACTTTTGGAACTGGACATCCCATATTAATATCAATTATATCTGGATGAATATTTTCTTCAACGTATTTAGCGGCTTTTACAAACGAATTTATATCACTACCAAATATTTGTATTGCAATTGGTCTTTCTTCTTCATTTATTTTTAATAAATCTATAGTCTTTTGATTATTATAAACAATTCCCATATTGCTTATCATTTCAGAGTATATTAAACCAGCTCCCATCTCTTTTATTATCTTTCTATAACTTATATTAGATATTCCAGCCATTGGAGCAAAAACGACACGATTATTAATTTTTAAATTACCTATTTTCCACATGAGACTAATATATCATTTTTAAATAATAAAAAAAAGACCTTTTGGTCTTTACTCTCCATTATTTTCTGTTTGTTGTGAAGATGCTTCAGGTAGTTTGTAATAATTTACAACACATTCAGCATCAGCGGTGATATTTTCCAATTTAATCACATATGGATTAGAACCACTTCTAACAACACTTCCAGCTGTACATGTAGGATCAGAATTAATTATATATCCTTCTTTTGCTCTAACTGTCCAGCTAGCAGAGGCACCAGTTAAAACTACTGTTGAACTAGCACCTGATTCTAATCTACCATGTTCACCAACATCGATTGATACAGTAAATGATACTTTTTCTTGTAACTTTTTAAATGTTATTGTACATTTTGTATCATTTGTTAATTTATCAATAGTAAGCATATCATTTGCCCATGTTGCTTTTTGTTCATTAGTACATGTGATATCTGGATTTCCGTATTCTTCAGCTGGTACGGTTTTAATTTCAACTTTTTTACCATATTCATATTCTACTTTTGTAGAGCCAGCACCATTTGTAACTTGAGTTTCAACTGCAAATTTACTCATTTTAAATTTGGCAGTACAAGTTGTTTCTAAAGTAACACTTCTAACAATTAATTCTTTAGCATCTTTATCCCAATCAACAACTTCGTTATTTGTACAACTTGCTTCATCAAAAACATATCCTTCGTTAGGTGTTATTTTAATTACTGCATCTTTTCCTCTATTAATCTTTAATTCATTTTCAGAAGTTATTTTTGCATTTGTTACCTCAACCTTAACAGTATTATATGTAGTTACAAAATATAAACTACAAGTTGCATCGGCAGTATTTGAGTGTTTAAATGTCCAAGTTTTTTCATCCCAAGTACCTGTAACGTTATTAGTACACTTATATGTATTAAATGCATATAATTTTTCTACGTTCATTGTGCTTTCAGTTTCAATTACTGATGAACTTGCCTCTTCTGAAATCATTGTAGCATTAGTAGGCATTTGTGGAACTTCAACATCATTTAGATAATATTTATATGTTACTTGATAATCTCTTTGAGGTTTTACAGGTTTTACATTCTTTTTGTTTTCTAATAGTCCAATTGTTCCTAAACATAGGCACGCTACTGTTAAAGCTACCAAAACTATTGCCATAGGTTTTCTATTATTCATATTTTTTTACCCTCCATATCTTTCTACCATATCATAATTTTATAATTTTAGTATGTATTTGTCAATAAAATTATATATAAAAACATAAAATATAATTGACATATAAATACTAATTTAGTATAATCAAAGGCGGTACATTTTGAAAGGGAGTATATTGCTGTGGGAAGGCGTATATACAAGCTTTATAAGAAGGAGAAAATTTAAAAATGAAAACATTTATGTTGAGAAAAGAAGATGCTCTACATAACTGGTACATTATTGATGCAGATGGTAAGAACTTAGGTAAAGTTGCTGCCGCATCTGCTCATGTATTAAGAGGTAAGCATAAAGTAACTTATACTCCTCATGTTGATTCAGGAGATAATGTTATAATTATTAATGCTGGTAAGATTAATTTAACTGGAGATAAACTTGATAAAAAGATGTATTACAATCATAGTGGATATCCAGGAGGATTAAGAGAAAGAACAGCAAGAGAAATGAAAGAAAAATATCCTGTTGAAATGGTTGAAAGAGCTATTAAAGGGATGCTTCCAAAAGGAAGATTAGGTAGACAAATGTATAAAAAATTATTTGTTTATGAAGGTGCTGAGCATAAACATGAAGCTCAAAAACCAGAAGTATTGGAGGTTAAATAATGGCTGAATCAGTTTATACTGCTACTGGTAGAAGAAAAAGAAGCATAGCTAGAGTTAAATTATTAAAAGGAAAAGGTAAAATAACAGTTAACGGAGTAGACGTTAATGAATATATGCCTCATGAAACTTTAGTTATAGATTTAAAACAACCTCTAGTATTAACAGAAACTTTAGACAAAGTAGATGTTGATGCTACTGTTACAGGTGGAGGATTTAGTGGTCAAACAGGTGCTATCCGTTTAGGAATTGCAAGAGCTTTAATGGAATATAATCCAGAATTAAGAGCTACTTTAAAATCTGAGGGAATGATCACAAGAGATGCTAGAAGCAAAGAACGTAAGAAATATGGTCTTAAGAAAGCAAGACGTGCTCCACAATTCAGTAAGAGATAATATGAAAAGTTCGATTTATTCGAACTTTTTATTTGTCTTAATTTATAATATTGCTTAATAATAAGATTTTTGATATTATAAGGGTGATAGTAGGATAATCTACTAGGAAAGGAGTTGGCTTTGATGGAAAAACAAAAAGAAGTCAAAAAAAGAAATGTTGCCATCGAATTTTGGCGTTTCTTCACTGCAATTGCAATTATTGGTTTCCATGTAGGATGGATAATTGCTAGAAGCTGTAATGGAAGCAACGGGTATTGGATGACACCAACAAACACTTGGTTCTTTGGCTCTAGTGAAGTACTGTTGCTATTTACTATTACTGCTGGCTATTTTATGGTATCACACTATAAAAAATTAGCTAAAGATCCAAAATATAAAGAAAGGAGTGCGATGAGCAGAGCCGGAGAATATACATGGACAAGAATTAAAACTTTATTGCCTGTATTAATATTAGGTTATGTTTTGGGAGTAGTTATTTGTACATGTTTCTTCTATCCGGATTATGGATTTAAAGAAGTTTGCGTAATGTTATTAAATAGCATTTGGGAATTTTTAGGTTTCCATGCTGCAGGTTTAAGAAGCTTAGGTGGAGAATTCTTTAATTTAAATGGTCCTTTGTGGTTTATTTCTGCAATATTTATTGTAGGGTATTTCATTTATTGGGGATTATGTAAAAATGAAGATGTAACTTCTGGATTAGTAGCACCATTTCTTACAATATTTTTAGCTGGTTGGTGGAGTTTTACTGATACAAGAGCAGCTCAAACAGCTTGGTCTACTTTCGGTAGTCAATTAGCTTCGTTTAACGGAATGGGCGGAAGCGCAACATCCGCAACAGCAACACTTGGTTTCAATAATGGATTAGTATTTGTAATGCTAGGTATGCTAATTGGTGTGATATTATATTATGTTATTGAGAAACTTAAAGAACATAATTTTAAATCATCAATTGGTTTAACTATTCTCAATGTAATTGTTACAGTTCTATTAGGATGGTATATTATTTATCAACCAACTTGGTTTGAATTGCAAAGATGGCCAGTAGCATTCTTATGTATAATGGTAGTAGGCTTGTCATTATTAAATAAAGATGGATTAACGAAATTGTTGAATAATAATGCAACTAATAAGCTATTAGCGTATTTAGGAAGTTTATCATTATATGTATATATGTTGCATTACCCAATCGCTATATTAATTATAAGAATACTTGGTAAGAATAGTGAAGCAACACCATATACTTTCTGGCAAGTATTTATTCCATGTGTTATTTTCACAATAATTCTATCAATAATTGTCAAAGAAATAATGGAAATGACAATTTTAAATAAAAAGAAATAAAAAAGTAAAGAAATGTTTAAAACATTTCTTTTTTTATGGTATATTTAGTATAGGTGAATAATATGAAAATAATTGATAAAAAAGAATTGGGAACACTTATCAAGGACGGAGATATGGTTGCAATATCTGGCTCAGGAGGTTCTGGAAGTCCAGAGGCTTTGATAGAAAGCGTAATGAATTCTTATTTGAAAACAGGTCATCCATGTAATATTGGTGTTACATGCGGAATATCTCCAGGAAATTTAACCAATGATGATGTTGGCATGAATATGCTTGCTAAAAAAGGTTTAGTTGGTAAAGCAATTTGTGCTCATTTAGGAATGGGTAGAGTGTTTGGAAATGCTATTGGTGAAAATCAATTTCCAACATTTGCATTACCATTAGGAGTTATAAACCATTTATATAGAGCAATTGCTGGACATGAAGTTGGAGTAATTACTCATATTGGTTTAGGAACTTTTGCTGATCCTAGAATTGAAGGATGTTGTGCTAATGAAAAAGCAACAAAATTAAATCCAATAGTTGAAGTAATAAATGTTGGTGGTAAAGAAAATCTTTTTTATCATTCTTTTCCGATAAATGTAGCGTTACTGAAAGCTTCATATGCGGATGAAAATGGAAATATTACTTTAGAAGAAGAAGGAGTTATTGGTGAACAGTATAATATGGCTATAGCAGCTCATAATAGCGGTGGTATTGTAATTGTAGAAGTAAAAGCCATAAAACCAAAAAATTCATTAAAAGCAAGAAATGTTTTGATTCACTCATCTTACGTTGACTATGTTGTTGTTAACAAACCAGATAATTCTTTAGGAGAATATAATATACCATTTTACCATCCTGAAATTACAGGTGATAAAAGGATAAAACTAGAAGATATTATAATAAGACCACTAGATGAAAGAAAAATATGCGGAAGAAGAAGTGCTATGGAATTGCATAAAAATTATGTAATTAATTTAGGTGTAGGAATGCCAGATAGCGTTGCTAATGTGGCGGCAGAAGAGGGAATATCTGAAAATATATTTCTTTCTGTTGAGTCTGGTCCAACAGGTGGTGTTCCAATTGGCGGAGTTGTTTTTGGAGCATCAATAAATCCCGATTCAGTAATATCAACAGCCGAACAATTTGATGCATATAATGGTGGATCTTTAGATATGGCTATCGTTGGTTTGGCAGAGGTTGATAAATATGGAAATGTTAATGTTTCTAAATTTGGGACTAGGGTTACTGGACCCGGAGGATTTATTAACATTACTCAATGTACTCATAAAATTATATTTATGGGAACTTTTATGGCAGGAAAATTAGAAGAAGAAATAATTGATGGTAAACTTTTAATAAAACATGAAGGAGAAAAGAAAAAATTTGTTAGTAAAGTAGAACAAATTACTTTTTCTGCAAAACAAGCCATAAAAAATAATCAAGAAATATTATATGTTACTGAAAGATGTGTATTTAAATTGGTTAAAGAAGGTGTTATGTTAATTGAAATTGCGCCAGGAGTTGATTTAGAAAAAGATATATTAGCTAATATGGAGTTTAAGCCGATTATATCTAATGATTTAAAAATTATGGACGAAAGGATTTTTAAAGATAAAAAGATGAATATTAAAGAAGAATTTTTATCGTAATTTATTTAAAAATAAAAAATAAGGAGATAATTGATTAGTATGGGAAAAATTTTTATATATTATAGTTTATCTGGTAATGGTGATTTAGTTAATGAGTATTTAACTAAAAAAGGTTATGAATCTAAAAAAATAGAAGTTAAAAACAAACTACCTAAAAATTATTTTTTATCAATAGTTATTGGTGGATATAAGGCAATGGTTAATTATAAAGAAACTATTATTAATTTTGATATAAATATTGATGACTATGATGAAATAGTAATAGGTTCTCCTATATGGAATGATAGATTATCTTCTCCAATAAGCACTTTATTAAATGAAATAAATTTAGAAAATAAAAAATTAAAATTTATCTTATATAGTGGAAGTGGAAAAGAAAAACATGCTAGTGAGTTTATTAAAACTAAATATTCAAATGCTAAAATAGTTGAATTAAAAGAGCCTAAAAAGTATAATGAAGAATTAAATAAAATAAGTGAATAAAATCACTTTTTTATTTGGTATAATTTAATTGTTAAATTTCTTTGACAAATTTCCAAATGATTTTGGTAGATTTTAATATATAGAAGTTTTTATAATTATCTTGAAAGGAAAAATTATGGAATTAGGTAAAAAAATATTAGAATATAGAAAAAAGAATGGATTATCTCAAGAAGAATTAGGTGAAAAAATTAATGTTACAAGACAAACTATAAGTAATTGGGAGTTAGGGGAAACTTCTCCAAATATAGAACAATTAAAAATGTTATCTAAAGAATTAAATGTAAGTATAGATGAATTATTAGATAATGAAATTGAAAATGTATTAGTTGAAAAAGTTTCAAATACTGAAAGGCTTGCGGGATTAATTTTAAAAATAATAAAAATATTTTTAACTATTTTAGGAATACTTTTCTTGTTGTCTATAATTGGAGTAGTATCTTTCAAATTTATAAAAAAATCAAATATTAATATTACAAAAGTTGAAGAAAGTATTCATTGTGAAATTTATGGTGAGGAGCATGGATATAATATTGTTTATGATGAATTAACTGGAGTTTCTATTGAAGAAGGAGGAGATACTTATTTCTATGATATTTTAGATTTAGGTAAATATACTGATGCTCATCAAAAATTTAATATAATTAATGATTATGTTAAAAAGAATGGTGGGACATGTGAAACTATAAAGGATAAGGATCTTTCTGGTATTATAGATATATCTATTAAAGAAGGAACTCTTACTAAAACAGGTGCAACTATTTTATTAAAAAAGAACGTTGATTATAATATTTCTTATGGTGAAGATTTTTGGATAGAAAAATATGAAAATAGTATTTATACAAAATTAGATACTATTAGAGAGTGTGCATTTAATATGCCAGCGTATGGTCTTAGAATGGGTGAAACTCGTGAATTAAAACAAGATTGGTCATGTATGTATGGCCATTTAGATAAAGGTATTTACAGACTTGTTAAATACATTGATTTTGATTCTGATATACCTATTACTCCTGATGATGTTTTCTATGCATGGGTTGAATTTGAAATTGAATAAAGTATTCCTTAATCGAATACTTTTATTTATTATTAAATCCTACGATTAGTAGGTTGATTTTAAATGTTATATATTTTTATAATTTTTTAGAAAGGAGAAAATATGGATTTAAATAAAATTGGAAATCTAATTAAATCAAAAAGAAAAGAATTAAACCTAACACAAGAGGAGCTAGCTAGTAAATTAAATATAACAGAAAAAGCAATATCAAGATGGGAAACTGGAAGAGGAGCACCAGATATATCATTATTAATTCCTTTATCTAAAGAGTTAAATTGCTCTGTTTTAGAATTATTAAATGGTGAGAAGATTGAAGACGAAAATAAAACTATTGTAAATATATTAAAACAAGAAAAGAAAAAAATTGATATATTTAAAACTCTTTTTCTTATAACGGTAAATATAATATTAATAATTTCTTTATTTGTATCAATTTTTGGATATATAATACCTAAAAAATATGAAGGAAGAATTTCTACAATGTATAGTCTAAGCATGAGCCCAACTATTTATCCAAAAGAATCTATAATATTTGATAGAGTAGATATTAGTAAAGTAAAAGAAAATGACATTATTGTTTACTATTATGAAGGGTTTGAAACAATTCATAGAGTCATAAAAATTTTAAAAGATGAAAAAAATAATGTAATATTAATTACTAAAGGTGATAATAATATTGTTAATGATAATTATAGTGTAACTAAAGACAATTTCATTGGCATTTATAGCAAAAAAGTTCCTAAATTATCTAACATATTTACTAAAAATGGTATAGAGATATCATCTACTGTTTTTGTAATTTTAACTATTTTAAATTTTGTGATAGTAGCATTAAATATAACTTATATAAAGAAAAAATGATATAATTATACATAGAGGTATAATTATGATTGAAATTAAAAATGTAACTAAAAAATATGGGGATAAAGTGGCATTAAAAGATGTTTCTTTTAATGTAGAAGATGGAGAGATATTTGCTTTTATTGGGCATAATGGAGCAGGTAAAACAACATTAATTAAATCTATTGTTGGTATTCATGATTTTGATGAAGGAGAAATTTTAATTAATGGTAAATCTATAAAAGAAGATCCTATTTCTTGTAAAAAAGATATGGCCTATGTACCAGACAATCCTGAGTTATATGAAAATATGAAAGCAATTGATTTTATTAACTTTATATGTGATATGTATGAAATACCTTTTGAAGAAAGAGAAAAAAACATTAATAAGTATGCTAAATTATTTGAAATAGAGAATAATTTAAATGATACTATTAATTCATTTTCACATGGTATGAAACAAAAAATAGCTATTATATCCGCTCTTGCACATAATCCTAAAATATTAATTATGGATGAGCCTTTTGTTGGACTTGATCCAAAAGCTGTTTATGATATTAAAGAGATTATGAAAGAAATGATTAAAGAAGGTAAAACTATATTCTTCTCAACTCATATTCTTGATGTTGCTGAGAAACTATGTTCTAGAGTAGCTATTATTAAAAATGGAGAGCTTATTAAAGTTGGAAGTATGAAACAAATAAAAGGTGATAAATCTCTAGAAAAAGTGTTCTTAGAATTAGAAGGTTAATATGAAAAAATTAATATCTCTATTAAAAGCTTGTATGTCAAGCAATATGCAATTATTTAGAATTAAAAGTAAAAGTGAAAAAAAATCATCTAAAATTGGTTTACCAATAGTATTATTTATTATTTGTTCTTTCTCAGTATGGAGTTACGCAAATATGATAATGGAACCTCTTTCTAAAGCAAATTTAGAGTATGTTGCATTAACTTTATTTGTGCTTGTATCATTTTTATTAACTTTAGTTGAAGGAATATATAAATCGGGTGGTCTTTTATTTAATACTAAAGATGATAATTTATTATTTTCTTTACCTATTAAAAAATCTACAATATTGTTTGTTAGAATATTTAAGTTTTATTTATTTGAAGTAGTTTATAATGCATTATTTATGTTACCTGCAATGATAGCATATATTCATTATGCTAAAGTAGGAGTTTCATATTATATAGTTTCATTATTGATGTTATTATTACTTCCTATAATTCCGATAGTTATATCTTCTGTAATAGGATTTATTTCTACATATTCTTCATCTAAATTTAAATATAAAAATATTGCTCAAATAATAATAATTATGATATTTACATTGTCTATGTTATATGTCTCATTTAATATAGATAATCTAGTTGAAGATTTAGTAATTAACGCTAATAAAATAAATGGATTTATTACTAAACTATATTATCCAGCCGCTGCTTATATAAGATTGGTTAGAGATTTTAACATATTAGAATTATTTAAATTTATATTGATAAACGTTTTATTATTTGGTGGATCAATATTATTATTAAGTAAGTTTTATTTCAAAATAAATTCTAATGTTAAATCAGTAAGTATATCTCATAATAATGGTAAATATAAAATTAAACAAAATAGTGTAATAAAATCTATTATTAAAAAAGAATTAAATAGAATAATTAATACTCCAGTATTTGTTGCTAATGCTACATTTGGTTTAGTTTTGTTCTTAATAGGAAGTATACTATTAGTAGTTAAATTTGATAGTATTGCTGCATCTTTAATAAATGAAGAATCATTAATTACTGTGAGCACTATTAAATCATATATACCAATTGTAATATTTATTTTAATAGTTGCTTCTTCATTCACATCATCTATGACATGTTCTATGATATCTTTAGAAGGAAGATCATTTAATATATTAAAAAGTTTACCCGTTAAACCATTTAAAATAATATTAGCTAAAGTTTTAACTACTGTATTAATTTCATTTTCTTTCTTATTAGTGGGAGATATAATTTTATTTATTAGATTTAATTTAAATATATTTGAGATATTATTATTAATAATGTGTTCTATAGTATATCCATTAATATCTAGCTTAGTAGGTATAATAGCTAATCTAAAATATCCGAAGATGGATGCTGATAATGATACAGAAGTAGTTAAGCAAAGTATGAGTTCATTTATAGCTGTTATGTTAGGATTTGCTTTAATAGGGATAAATGCTGGTATTATGGTATTAATTCTTGCATTAACATCCATAGATATATCAATATTAGGAACTTTATTAGTTGGAATAATATCGTGTGTTATTTTAATATCATACTTAAAGAATAAAGGCACTAAAATTTTTAATGAAATAAATGCATAAAAAAAGAATCAAATTAATTGATTCTTTTTTTATGCATTTTTACTTCAAAACCTTGCAATATATATATATATACTATAATACTCTTAGATAATATAGGAGTATTGATATGGAAAATAATGAAGTAAGTAAAAGTAATAAAATAAAGATAATAGTAATAACAGCATTAATATTTTTAGTTTCTATTGCTGGTATATCATATGCATACTTTACAATAAGAGTAACAGGAAATGAAGAAGCATCATCTATGAGATTAACAACTGCTAACTTAAGTTTAGTATATACAGATGTACAAATAGTATCAGGAGAATATGCACAACCAGGATGGACTCAAACTAAGACATTAACAGTATATAATGATGGTAATCAAACAGCATATTACACAATAATATGGAGAGATTTAACAAATGAAATAACAAATGGAGAATTAGTAATATCAGCTACTTGTTCATCTTCTCCATCAGGAAGTTGTTCTAATATATCAGAAACGGCAGTACCGACATATGCAACTGAAACACATAATGTTGGAGTAACACTTGGTATATCAATAGCCCCAGGAGTAACACATACATATGCACTTACTGCTTTATTTAAAGAAACAGGTTCTAATCAAAACTATAATCAAAATAAATACTTTAATGGGACACTAAATATTGAAGAGTATAGTTTAAAAAGAAATGGAACGGATTCTACAAAAAATTTGCCAGTAGTAAGAATAGGTTCAGAAGAATTTTATGATATAACAAATGCAATAAATTATACAAATTTAATAAATACAAATGGAAACATATATAATTATGCAAGTGGTAAATCAATATTACTTGCTAAATATAATTTATATGTAGGACGAATATGTACAAGTATTAGTTCATGTACACCAATTAGTACTTCAGCAAGCGGATATGGACTTCAAAGTGTAGATGCAAAAGGAAATACTGGTACATATCCAGCGGTGGGAGTGGTACCATTTTCCGGTTCAAGTGATACTAATGGATATTGGTATGATACAACAACGAGTACAATAAAGACACAATATGGAACGAGTTATGATGCAAGTAATATATATGATACAACATATAACACAGCACCAAATTGGAGTGTAGCGTTTTCAAATAATGCAGGAAATGCAAATTATAGCATAGCCTATTATGTAGAAGAATATATGAATACATTAGGGATAGAAGGAACAGGAAGACTTCTTACATATACAGAAGCAAATGCAATGATTACAACAACCCAGAGAAAAAATGGAGCACATTATTGGTTGGGTTCGGCTTACAACAATGGCTTCCTGTGGATTGTGTACTCTAGTGGCAGTGTTATCGGCAACTACTTCGGCAATGGTAACCACCTCAGCGGGGTTCGCCCAGTTATAATTGTCTCAACATCTGATATCGGTGCATGATAATGCACCTAGGAGCGAATTTTCGGAGAAAATCGGTCCCACCCAAAATTTTTGTGGCCACGGAGATCCACGTAGTGGTTCAAAAATTTTATAATAAAAACGCCCTTAAGGGCGTTGATTAAAATTTGGTAATATAAAAACTGATAATACTTGTATAAACAAGATTGTCAGTTTTTTGTATATTTGTAAAATTCGGTTATTATTTTTTTAATTCTTTTTTAATTTTATTTAATATTTCACTTGTAAGTTCTACTGTCAATTCATCTTTTATTTCTTTTTTGAAACTTCTTAGTTCATCATTTCTAGTAATTTCTGTTACAGTTGGCTCTGCATCGCTTTTAAGTATTAAATTAAGTATGATACCTATTATTGCAGATAAGCTCATACCAGATATAACTAGGTTAACATTACCAGTTACGATTGATATTGTAGCTCCTCCTAAACCAATTACTAGCATTGATGAAGCAATTGCGATGTTTTTATTATCTTCGAAGTTAACTTGATTTTTGATTAATACTTTTAATCCATTAACAGCTATGAATCCATAAAGAAGTAATGATACACCACCTAAAACTGGTGCAGGTATTAGTGAAACTAGTGCAGTGAATTTTCCTAAGAAACCAAGTATGATTGCAAATATTCCAGCAAGTCCAATTACTTTAACTGAAGCTACTTTTGTCATACCAACTACTGCTGTATTTTCTCCATATGTTGTATTAGCAGGTCCTCCAAGTAAACCAGCTACGAATGTTGCAATACCATCTCCCATAAGTGTTCTATCTAGTCCTGGATCTTTTATTAAGTCTTTACCTACTATATTTGAAAGTGAAGTGTGATCTCCAATATGTTCACATATTGTAACAAGTGCTACTGGAACTATTGTAAGTAAAGCTGCAAAGTTTAGTTTATAATCTTTGAATGGTAATATGAATTTAGGAAGTGCAAACCATTTTGCTTCTTTAACTAGTGTGAAGTCTACCATTCCTAATATAGATGCAACCACAAATCCTGATATTATACCAATTAAGAAAGGTATAACTTTTAAGAATCCTTTTGCTCTTGTCATAGTTAGTGCTGTTACTAAGAATGCAACTGTAGCTACTACTAAGTTTTTCCAATTGAATACTGAATCAGCTGTAAGTCCGATATTTCCAATTGCACTTCCTGCTAGAGAAAGTCCAATAACCATAATCATTGGTCCGATAATTACTGGTGGTAATAGTTTTTCTAACCAATCTTTTCCTACAAATTTGATTATTAGTGCAACTACTACATAAACAAGACCTACTGCCATGATTCCTGTCATAGCACCACTTATTCCACCTTTTAAATAAGCAGCAGCTAAAGGTGCAATAAATGCAAATGAGCTACCTAAATAAACAGGTGATTTTCCTTTTGTGCAAAGGATATAGATAAGTGTTCCTATACCTGAAGCAACTAATGCAACTGGTATTGTTAATACTTCTTCTCCAGCAGCAGCATTAACTAGAATTGGAACTAATACTGTTGCCCCGAACATTGCAAAAACATGTTGAAATGCTAATACTATAGCTTTACCAATAGGTGGGAATTCATTGATGTCATACATCATTTTTTTCATTTTTTTAACTCCTTTCTTGGATACATATAAAAAAAGAAACTAACAATAGTTAGTTTCTAAAAATGAAATAAATTTGAAATCAAAAAATAAAGAATCTTTATGTTTCTTAAAATAATTAGTTAGATTTTTTAAATTCTTTAACTTCATATTTTTGTACCCTTATGCAATATTATAATATTATTAAATAAAAATCAATACTTTTATTTACTTTTTATCTAATTTTTTTTATACTTGTTATTGTAGTAAGGTAGTAAGATGGAGAATAAAAGGTATTATAAAAATTTAGATATTATTAGAATTATCTCTTGTATAGCGGTGTTTTTATATCACTTAAACATACTTAAAGGTGGCTTTTTAGCAGTATGTATATTCTTTGTATTAACTGGATATTTATCTTTTATATCTGCATATAATAAAATTGATTTTTCTATTAAGGATTATTATATATCTAAATTAAAAAATATATATTTACCTTTTGTATTAATTATATTTATAAGTATATTTGTAATTAGTTTTATTCCATCTATTAATTGGGTTAATTTAAAACCAGAAACAACTTCAACAATACTTGGATATAATAATTTTTGGCAATTAAATGCTAGTCTTGATTATTTTGCAAGACATGTTGATAGTCCTTTTATGCATTTTTGGTATATAGCAATTTTATTACAATTTGAATTATTATTTCCTTTAATATTTATTTGTATAAGAAAGTTCCATGAAAGACATAGTAAGAAAACAATACTTATTATTTTAATTTTATTATCTTTAATTGGAACATCATATTTTATTTATTCAAGTTTTAGTAATAATATAATGTTTGTTTACTATAATACTTTAACTAGAGTATTTTCTATTCTTTATGGTGTAACTTTAGGATATATTACTTGTTATTTTAAGAAGTTAATACCTAGTAAATTAATTAAATATAAAAATTATATATTTTATTCATATATAGTTTTGATGATAGTTTCATTCTTTTTAGTAGACTCTAGTTCTAAATATTATTTCATTTATATGATATTAGTATCCTTAATATCTTGTAGATTGATTGAATATGCAACAATTGAAGAAGGAATAAAATTAAATATATTTGATAAGATTATTAAATCTTTATCTAAAGTAAGTTATGAAATTTATTTAATTCAATATCCTATAATATTTTTATTTCAAGAATTAGGATTAAGTGAAAATTATATGATAATATTTATAATAATTATAACTGTAATATTATCTTATATAATACATTTTGCTTTAAATAATAAAAATAAATCATTTGGTGTAACAATGGTTAGAGTTGCAACGCTTAGTATAATAATATTGATTTCAATAATTGGATTTATTAAGTATTTAGTAACACCTGATCATACTGAAGAATTAAAAGAATTAGAGAGTCAACTAGCTAAAAATCAAGAATTAATGGAAGAAAGACAAAAAGAGTATGCTTTAAAATTAAAAGAAGAGGAAAATAAATGGAATTCTGAACTTGAAAGTATTGATGAACAAGAATTAAAACTTGGTGAAATAATTACTAATCTTAAAGTTATAGGTATAGGAGATTCTGTAATGTTAGGGGCTATTAGGGAATTATATGGAGTATTTCCTAATGGATATTTTGATGCTAAAACATCTAGAACTGATTATGTAGCAAATGGAATATTATTAGATTTAAGTAGAAGAGGGATATTAGGAGATCCTATTGTATTTGCATTAGGTACTAATGGTCAATGTGGTTCAAGGTGCAGAGTTAATATAAATAATACTTGTGGAGATAGAAAAAAGTTTTGGGTAACAACAACTAATAGGAAAATGTCTTATATAAATAATCAATTAAAAGAAGAAGCTAAATCTGATAAGAACATGTATGTTATTGATTGGGAAGCAGAATCATCTGGTCATAACGAGTATTTTGTTTCTGATAGAATTCATTTAACTTATTCAGGTAAAGTTGCTTATAGTAAGTTTATTTATAATGAAATTTATAAAGTATATCAAGAAGAACTTAAAAATAAGAAAGAAGAGATGATAAAAAGTAGAGATGAAAAGGAAAAATCTAAATTATATTTTTATGGTAATGATATATTATTAAATTCATTTGAATATATGAAGAAAGATTTTGAAGATTCTAATTTTGAAATAGATAATTATACATATGAATTTTTATATAATAAATTAAGTAATGATATAAATACAAATAAATTAAGTAATAATTATGTATTAATATTTGATAATAATTTTAGAATAAGTGAGAGTGAATATAAAAAAATAATTGATTTATTGGAAGGCAAAAAAATATATGTATTGTTTATTAATAGTAAATATAATTTAAAATATAAAGATGTTAATATAATTGATTTTGATGTATCAGATAATTTATCAGTTGATGGAGTTCATTTAACTAGTGAAGGTAGTGAAAAGTTTGCATTAAAAATAAAAGAATATTTTGAATAATATTCTTTTTATATGTAAATTGTTTATTAGTTAATTTCATAATTTAGAAAATGTGATATAATATTAAAAGTAAGGATAAGTGATTATGGGAGCTAAAGTATTTAAAACAATTGATGAACAAGTAGAAATATTAAAATCTAAAGGTTTAGTTATTGATGATGAAGCAAGTGCAAAGGATATATTACTTAGAGAAAACTATTTCTTTCTTAATGCTTATAGATCTGTTTTTATAAGTCATGATGGTACAAGAAAGTTTATACCAGGTACTACTTTTGATGAATTATATTCTTTATTTAAATTTGATAGACAAATAAGAAATATTATTTTTAAAAATATATTAATTATTGAAAATAACTATAAATCTATGTTAAGTTATGTTTTAAGTAAATCATATGGTTATAAAGAAAGAGATTATTTAAATCCTAATAATTTTGATAATACTAAAGCTAAAAGTAAGCAAATAAATGATTTATTAAGAAAATTAAAAAGGCAAATAAGAATAAATGCTACTCAAAATAGAGCTACTTCTCACTATATTAATAATTATGGTTATATTCCATTGTGGGTAAGTGTTAAGGTATTAAGTTTTGGTATTATTAGTGAATTATATAGTGTACTCAAACCAGAAGATCAAAATCAGTTAGCTAGTATGTATCATATAAAATCTATTGATTTATTAAATTATTTACCTATACTTGCTAATTATAGAAATTTATGTGCTCATGAAGATATTTTATTTGATCATAGAACTCAAAAAGCAATAGATGATACTAAATATCATACTATGTTACAAATAGAATTGAATGAAGAAGATGAATATATTTATGGAAAAAGAGATTTGTTTGCATTAATATTAATACTTAAATCAATGCTAAGTGCAGATGATTTTAAGATGCTTATGAATGAACTTATATATGAGTTTGATTCTTTAGAAGGAAAATTAAAAAGTATCTCAATAGATGTAGTATTAAGAAAAATGGGATTCCCTAGTAATTATAAGGAGGTAATGTACATTGAAAAATAATAAAGTAGGTTACATAATTATATCAGTTTTAAGTGTAACTTTAGGATGTTTAATAATGTATGGTGTTATGTATTTATTTCCAAATAACACAGTAAAAACTATAACTGAAGAAAAGAAAACAGTTAATGTTGTAGATGAAGGAATATCAGAAGGTATAAATAATGTTTATAATTCAGTTGTTGTTATTGAAACTTATAAAAATAATAAAGTAATATCAACTGGATCTGGTTTTGCTTTTAAAGAAGTTAATAATATTACTTATGTTATGACAAATAATCATGTAATAAGTAATGGTACTAAAGTGGTGTTAACGTTACCTAATGATGAAGAAATAGAAGCATCTATTGTTGGAAGCGATTCATTTACTGATATAGCAGTTTTAAAAGTAGCTAGTAATAAAAATTTAAAGATTGCTAAAATCTCTAGTGCTAATAATGTTAAAGTAGGAGATACTGTATTTGCAGTAGGAGCACCTCTTGGTAAACAATTTAAAAGTACTGTTACTAGAGGTATATTAAGCGGAAAAGATAGATTAGTTGAAACTACATCTAGTAATGAAGAATTATTAATGAATGTAATGCAAACAGATGCATCAATAAATCCTGGTAATAGTGGAGGACCTTTATGTGATGCTTCTGGTAATGTAATAGGTGTTACATCATTAAAGATAGTTGAATCTTCAGTAGAAGGCTTAGGTTTTGCAATTCAAATTGATGATGCTGTTAACTATGCAAATAATTTGATAGAAAATGGTAAAATTGTAAGAGGCTATGTTGGAATAAAAATGATAAATGCAACTGAAACATTCCAATTATTAAGAAGTGGTATATCAATTGATAGTAGCGTAACAGATGGAGTAGTTGTAGTTGAAGTTATAAATAATTCTCCTGCTTCAAGAGCTGGTTTAAAATCTAGCGATGTAATAGTTAAAGTAGGGAAAGACAATGTTAAAAGCATTGCTGAGTTTAGGTATTATTTATATAAATATAAAGTCGGAGATGAAGTAGAATTAACTGTATATAGAAATGGTAAAACAGAAAAAATAAAAGTTAAAATAGAAGAAGCAGATTAAAAAACAGAAGTAGAAATACTTCTTTTTAATTTAAAATATAAGTAGTTCTAAAAACTCTATTATCAGAACAATACTCCATAACAAACTTATTATCTTTCTTACATATAATTATTCCAATAGTATTACTCTGATATAAAGATTTAATATTAGAATCAATATAATGCATATAGGTTTCAATTTGACCTATATGTTCTTTTTTTAATTCAGTAACTTTTAGTTCAATAACTATAAAACAATTGAATATATAATTAAATAAGAGTAGATCAATATAGTTATATCTATCACCCAAAAGAATAGGGTATTCACTATCTATAAATGAATATCCTGAACTTAACTGTTTCATAAAATTAGATATATCATTTAATATAAATTCTTTTAACAACTTTTCATTAAATTTAGTGATATCTTTGTTATAAGTGTTAATAATTATAGGGTTTAATATATCATCTTTAATATTTACTTCGCTATTATTAATTAATTTATTTTTAGTCTCATCACTTAATCTTTCGTATTCTTTAGATTTAATTCTTTTTCTAAGTTCCCTATAAGACAAATTTTGACTTTTCGAAACATTAATATAATAATTTATTTCATTAACATTTTTAATTGATAATAGTTCTATATAATGGCTCCAAGTCAATTGGTCAGGCAGTGCCTGACTTTTTTTGAGCAAATAAAATTGTCTCATATATTTTAAAGATGTAACACTATATTTCTTACCTAATTCTTTAGTTAATTTAATAGAATATTCTTTAATTAAATGATTACCATATTTAGCTCTTTTCTCTCCACCTTGAGCATCAATTAACAATTTACCAACATTATAATAACTCATTAAATCATTTCTATTTTTATAATAATCTTTAACTTTCTTATATGCTTCATTACTAATTAATATGTTTTTTATTTCATCATAATAATTCATTACATACCTCCATATAAAAAAGACATATCTCTTATGTCCTCTATTATAATTATACGCCAAATTTTTTTAAAACACTTTTTTTGAAACAAAAAACTTTCAAAACCTTGCAATATATATATATATACTATAATACCCTTAGATAATATAGGAGTTTTACTATGGAAGAAACTAATGAAGTAAGTAAAAGTAATAAAATAAAGATAATAGTAATAACAGCATTAATATTTTTAGTGTCTATTGCTGGTATATCTTATGCATATTTTACAATACAAATAACAGGAAATGATACAGCATCATCTATGAGATTAAGAACAGCAAATATGAGTTTAGTATATAATGATGTACAAATAGTATCAGGAGAATATGCAGAGCCAGGATGGACACAAACTAAAACATTAACAGTAACAAATAATGGTAATGTTGATGCACGTTATAACATTGTATGGAGAGACTTATATAATGAAGTTACTAACAATGAATTAGTAATAAGTGCAACTTGTTCATCTACTTCGGGGACATGTCCTGCAATAAGTGAAACAGTAGTACCAACAGAAACAACCCTAGCACATAATATAAGAGTAAAAAGTAATATAGAGATACCAGTTGGAGTAACACACACATATACATTAACAGCATTATTCAAAGAAACAGGGTCTAATCAAAACTACAATCAAGATAAAGAATTCTATGGAACACTTAATATAGCAGAAGGAAGTGCACCAGCAACATTATCACTACAAACAGACACAGGTACAACAGGACTTAGTACAGGAGACACAGTAAGAGCAACTCAAACAGGAATAGACAATCAAGATTTCTATGTAGTAAGTACAGATGCAAGTGAAACAGTATTACTAGCTAAATATAACCTATTAGTAGGAGATGTATTTGATGTAGATGCTGAATATAATTATACTTTAAATAAAACAATGAATTCTAATAACACAGTCGGATATGGATTACAGAGTAGTAGTGCAAAAGGATTTGTAGATGGAGATACACAATATATAGGAGTAGCACCATTTAGTGGAACAAACTATTGGCATGATTATAATGCTAGTTCAGTATCTAATGACAATGATAAATATAATTCAAACACACTAGAATATATACCAAAAAAGTTTAAGATGAACATACAAGAAGTAACATCTGGCGGCCCTGTTGGTCCAACAGGCGATATATATAGCAGATATGGAACATATGAAAACGGTGCAAATAACATATATGATGTAGCATATAGCACAACAGCACCATCAATAAATTATGAAGACTTTATCGCTAATGAAAATGATTATAGTATAGCATATTATGTAGAAGAATATATAAACACTTTAGGGATAAACGGAACAGGAAGATTATTAACATTTGAAGAAGCAGTAAACTTAGGTTGTAACTCAGGAGGTAACTGTGCAAGTACAGACATATATGAAATAGGAGTGACAGGGACAGCACCTACATGGGTATATAGTTCTACTTACTGGTTGGGGTCTGCTGACGACGATAGCTACGTGTGGATTGTGGACTCTGTTGGTGAATTGTACGACAGCAGCAGCTTCGACACTGTCAACTACATCGGCGTGCGTCCGGTTATAGTTGTCTCAACATCTGATATCGGTGCATGATAATTTAGTAGTTATAAAATGAAATATAATGTTTCATTTTTTTTGTATATATGATAAAATTATTAAGAAGATAGGAGAATACTTGTGGTTAAGGAAACTATTAATAATTTTGCTAAGAATTGGAAATTTTTTGTAATAATTTTAGGTGTAGTTTTAATAACTATAGTTTTTTCATTTATTTCAAATAAAAGTAAATATATGGAAGAAGTAGAAGAACTTCCTAATGATATAAATGTTCTTACTAATAAAGTAATAATTAATGAAATACAAAGTTCAAATGGTGGAACTTATGTTGATGAAGGTGGAAATACTTACGATTGGATTGAACTTTATAATGGCAGTACTAAGGATAAAGATTTAAGTGGATATAGTTTATCTGATAAGAATAATCAAATTAAATGGGCCTTTCCTGAAGGAACTATTATTAAAAGTAAAGGATATTTAATTGTATTTTTAAGTGGTACTAAAGAAAGTGGATTATATGCTAATTTTAAATTAAAGGCATCTGGCGGTGAAGAACTAGCTTTAAGAAATGCTAATAAGAAAATAATTGACGCAGTTGAAACAGTATCTGTTTCTAAGAATCAAGTAATGGCAAGAATGGAAGATGGTAAGTTTGTAGTATCTAATATGGCTACTCCAGGATATGAGAATTCTAAAAAAGGATATGAAGAATACATTAAAAGTCATGAATATAATAAAGATAAAGTATTATCTATAACAGAGATACTTCCAAATAATAAAGGATATTTTAAAGATTCTTTAGGTGAATATAGTGGATATATTGAGATAACTAATGTATCTAATGATCCAGTTAGTTTAAAAGGTTATACTTTATCTAATAGTGAATCTACACCATATAAATGGTCTTTACCTGATATTATATTAGGAAAGAATGAAGTATTACTTGTATATACTTCTAATAAAAATTTATATGATGAAGAATATCATGCTAATTTTAAACTTAGTAATACTGATGGAGTAGTAATATTATCAAATAAAGGTAAAATTGAAGAAAAAGTTGAATATAATGGTTTGATTAATGGAATTGCCTATATTAAAGAAAAAGATGTTTTTTATGAAAGCAATATGATTAGCCCAGGATATTTAAATAGTTCTAATGGAATAAGTGAATTTCAAAAGAAATATTATGTTAGAAATAGTGGATTGATTATTAATGAAGTGATGAATTCTAATTATAGTTATTTAGCTCAAAATGGTAATAATTATTATGACTGGATTGAGTTATATAATAATTCAAAAGAAACTATTAAATTAAAAGATTATTATTTAACAACAACAACTAATAATCCTAAAAAATATCAGTTACCTGATGTTGAATTAAAACCTGATTCTTATTATATATTAATGGCTTCAGGTGATACTAATTTATCTAATAATAGTTACAAACATACTAATTTTAAATTATCAGATAATGAAGGATTATTCTTATACAAAAATGGTAAAGTAGTTGATTCAATGTTTATATCTAATATTCCAGTGGGTAACAGTTACGGAAGAAGTTCAAATTCTGGTTTATATTACTTTAGTAATCCAACGCCGAATAAGGCTAATGGTTCTGGAAATATGCAAATATCTTATACCCCGGTTTTTAATAAAGAAGCTGGGGTTTATAATAATGTAGAAAATTTAGAAATTGTTATGAATTGCCCTGGTACACTTTATTATACAACTGATGGAAGTTATCCATCTACTAGATCTAGAGCTTATAATGGTGCCTTAAATTTAACAAGTACAACTGTTATAAAAGCAATGTGTTCTGAAAGTGGTAAATCAAATAGCAAAATGATAACTAAGTCATATATCATTAATGAAAATCATACATTACCAGTTTTATCTTTATCTATAAGTCCAAGTGATTATAGTTCAATTTTAAGTCATACTTGGACAACTGGATATGAAAAACCTGCATATGCAGAATTTTTTGAAGATGGTAATTCTTTTAGTTTACCTTCTGGATTTAAGTTGTTTGGTGGTTCTGCAAGAAGTGAAAAGAAAAAAAGTTATGCTATTACATTTAAAAAGAAATATGGAGCAGGATCTTTAAATTATCAAGTCTTTAATAATAGAGATAATGCTGTATATGATACATTAGTAATTAGATCCGGTTCTCAAGATAATAATAAGGCAATCATAAGAGATATACTTGGAACTAGTCTTGTTGATGGCAAGATTAATGTTGATGTCCAAGCATATAAATCTGTAATTTTATATTTAAATGGTAAATATTATGGTGTTTATTTTATAAGAGAAAAAGTTGATGAAAACTTTATAGCTGCACATTATAATGTAGATGGTACTAAGTCTGATATTATTAGAATAGATGGTGGAGTTATATATGGAACTAGAGCAAAATATAATAAATTAATAAATTATATTAATTCACATAATCTTGCAAATAAAGAATATTATGATGAAGTAAGTAAGATGATTGATATTGATAGTGTAATAGATTATTGGGTGGCAGAAGCATATGTTACTAATAATGATATTATAAATTGTAAGATGTTTACTAATCCTGATGTTAATGATGGAAAATGGAAATATATATTTTATGATTTAGATTATGCTTTATATAATTATTTTGTTAATTATTATAGTTTTTCAACTAAATCTTCTGGTATGGGTTCTAGAGGAATTCCAACAACAATACTTAGAAATTTAATGAAAAATAGTGAATTTAAGAAAAAATATACTGAAAGAGTAGCATATCAATTAAAAGAAGTTTGGAATCAAGAAAGAGTAATGGAGAGATATAATGATATACTTAAAGAGTTAGAACCCGAAATGGATAGAGATTTAGCAAGATGGGGAAGAACAAGAAAAGATTGGAATTATGAACTCGGAAGATTAAAAACATATATTGAAAAGAGAGAATCATATATGAAAAGTCAAACAAAATCATTCTTTAATCTTTCTAATTCAGAGTATAAGGAGTTATTTGACTAATGAGAAAATATAGAAATGAAATAAAATATATAATCTCTAAAGCAGGTGCAGTAGAACTTAAGAGTAAATTACATTCACTTTTAGATTATGATCCAAATGCTGATGAAAATGGTGAATACATAATTAAAAGTTTATATTTTGATGACATTGATAGTACTGCTTATTATGAAAAATTAGATGGAGTTTTATATAGAAAAAAGTATAGAATAAGAACTTATAATGATGATGACAAATACATAAGATTAGAAAGAAAATATAAACATAATAATTTAACAAGTAAGGATCAAATATTGATTAGTAAAGAAATATATAGTAAAATATTAAATGGAAATATAGATGATATTGAAATAGATGAAGATAATCTTTTAAATCAATTTATAATGGAGATAAAAGCAAAACATTTAATGCCATCTGTTATAGTTGAATATAAAAGAACACCATTTATATATCCGCTTTCAACAGTTAGAATAACGCTTGATGAAAAAATTAAATCTGGAAGATATAATTATGATATTTTAGATGATGGAGTTCAAACATATAATGTTATTGATTCAAATGAAGTAGTTCTTGAAGTAAAATATGATGAATACCTTCCTGAACATATTGAAAAAATATTAGAAACAGTACCTGCATATAGACAAGCAGTTTCAAAATTTGCTTTATGTAGGAGTGCAAAGTGAGGAATGAAAAATGAGTTTTGTTGATGTAATTAAAAAGAGTGTGTTATCAGAATTTACTGGAACACTTTCAGTTGGAGATATAGCATTATCATTAATATTTGCTTTTGCAATATCTCTATTCATCGTTTATATTTATAAAAAAACATACACAGGTGTTGTATATTCAAAAGCATTTGCTTTATGTATAGTGATGCTTTCAATGGTAACAGCATTAATCATTAGAACAATTAATTCTAATTTAGCCTTATCTTTAGGTATGGTTGGTGCATTATCAATCGTAAGATTTAGAACAGCGGTTAAAGAACCGGTTGATACGGCATTTATGTTTTGGGGAATATCTGCTGGTATAATGGCTGGAGCAGGTTTATACTTACCTGGTTTAATTGGATCGTTATTATTAGGTGCTCTATTCTTTGGAAGCTATTTGTTAGGCTTTAAGGCTAGTACAAGATATTTATTAGTATTAAAATTTGAAGAAGCAGCATATGAAAATGTAATGAAGGGAATTAAATCATTAGATAAGGTAAAAATGAAAAGTAATAGTTCATTTAAAGAAACAATGGAACTTACATATGAGGTTGATATTAAAGTAAAAGATGAGACTATGAAAAGAAAAATAGTTGAAGCATTTAAAAAAGTACCAGGAATGATTAATGTAAGTTTAATAAGTTATCAAAATGATTTTGGAGATTAAGACTTTAAATAAGTCTTTTTTTAACACTTATATTATTTTTATAGTTTTTGACAAAACTAATGAAGAGTGTTATAATTTCATTAGTTTTGTCAAAAAGGAGTAATTTATGGAAAAGATGACAATAAAGGGATTTAAAGAAAGAAGTAATATAGACATCATTGAATCTATTATGAAAATAAATAATGGGTATGTTACTTCGAAAGAACTATCTAATCTTGGAATTCATAGAATGTACCTTAATATTATGAAAGAAAAAGGTATGATAGAAAAAGTAGGAAATGGTATTTATATTGATTCAAGTAAAATAGAAGATAGCTATTTTGTTTTTGGATTAGAACTTTCTAACATTATTTATTCCCATATGACAGCACTTTATTTTCATGGACTTTCTATTAAAGCTCCAAATGATAAATACGATATAACAGTGCCAAATAATTATTTTAATTATAAAATTAAAAATCATAATGTTTTTTATGTTGATAAAAATATCTATGAACTTGGACTAACGCAAGTTGATACTCCAATGGGTAATAAAGTAAAATCATATGATATTGAAAGATGCGTATGCGATATTATTAGATCTAAAAATAGGATGGATTCAGAGTTTGTTAAGTATAGTATTAGAGAATATATAAAAAGAAAAGATAAAGATCTTGTTAAACTTTCTAAATATGCTGATAAAATGGGGATAAAAAATGAAGTAATGGATTTTATGGAGCTATTTTATGAATAGTGTGCAATTAAAAGCTAAACTTAGAAATGTGGCAAAAGAAAAAAGCATGAATTTTAATTCATTGCTTAGACTTTATATGTATGATAGATTCTTAGAAAGACTTTCTAAGAGTAAATATAGAGATAATTTTGTATTAAAAGGTGGATTTTATTTAAGTACACTATTTGGAATAGAAAATAGGGCAACTGCTGATATAGATACCTCTTTTAAAAATGCTAATTTTGATGAAGAAACAATAATTAATATGATTAAAGAAATTATATCAATTGATATAGATGATAATGCAAAGATAGATTATGTTGGTATAGAACCTATTAGAGATAAAGATGAGTATGGAGGATTTAGAGTAAGTTTAATAGTTGATTATGAAGAAATGCATGAACCAATACACATTGATATTGCAACTGGAGATCCTATAACTCCTAAGGAAATAAGATATAAATATTTGCCATTATTAGGTGATTATTACATAGACTTGTATGCATATAATATAGAAACTGTATTAGCGGAAAAAGTAGAAACAATTCTTAGTAGACTAGAAGCAAATGGAAGATTAAAGGACTTTTATGATATCTACTTGATTTATACAAAAGAATGGAAAAATATAAATTTTGATCATTTTAGAAAAGCGGTCATTAAAACATTTACTAAAAGAGAATATTTTGGCAACCCATATCAAGCATTTGATATTATTAGAAATAGTAAAATATTAAAAGAAAGATGGAGTAAATATCAAAGTAACTTTTTTTATGCAGAAAATATAGATTTTGAAGAAATAATGGATTGTTTAGAGAAAATGATTGAGCAATTTGAACCGGTAACTAAGGAACTGATTGAATCATTAAAAGAAAGTGAACAGATATTAGAGGATTTAAGAAGTGGTAAAAGAAAAGGGTATAATAGTATTGATGATTTAGTCAAATCATTAGAAGAAAAATGAGTATTAATTTAAAATGTAAACCATATTACATTTTAAATAAAGTTATGTTTTTTTGTGGTATAATATAAATATGAAAAATAATAAAAGGGTTATGATTATTTTTGTAATTTTATTTTTAGTAATATCTATCGGAACAGTTTCTATGATAGAATTTTATTATGCTAAAGATAGTGGTAAAATGCCATTAATTTCAATTAAAAGTGAAAATGTTTCTAAACAATATTATAAATATTCATCTATTTTATTTAATGCATATAAATGTTATTCTGGAAAATACTATGCAATGTCTAAAAGGAAAGAACCTACTTGTAATAGAATAATTGTTTATAAAGATGGATATTACACCAATTATAATGGTTTAAAAATATCTAAAAAAGATTATCAATCAATATATGATGTTTCATACATGTTTGATGAAATTGAAAATTTTAAAACAAATAAAGAAGTAGAAAATGCTTTGATTGTTGCGAATGAATATGAAAAGAATTTATCTAAAATAATAAGAACAGAAAAAATAAGAAGAGAAATAGTAAATATAAGAGTATTTAAAGATCTTTTTGAAAGTGAATATGGAGATTATTCATGGGTATATATGACTGATGATGCATCTTATTATAAATGTGAAAACAATAATTTATATAAAGATTATGTTAATGGAGATTGTATTGGTGAATGGAAAGAATTAACATATTCAGATACATGGTGCGCTTTAGCAAAAGATTCATATAATTTAGATATAAGAGATATATATAATAAATATTGTAAATAGATATATATAATTAACTATAATAAATAATTAACATATCTTATTAAAGAGAGGTTATTATGGTTAATTTTTTTTTGAATTTAAATCATGTACTCCAAGCTTTAATTGCGACATTATTTACTTTTAGTGTTACAGCTTTAGGAGCGATGATTGTTATATTTTTTAAGAAAATAAATAAAAACTTTATGGATGCTATGTTAGGTTTATCAGGTGGAGTTATGATTGCTGCATCATTTTGGTCACTACTTTCACCAGCGATAGAAATGGCAAATAGTTTGAATATGATTTCTTGGTTAATAGTATCCGTTGGATTTTTTAGTGGTGGTTTACTCTTATTTATCGGAGATAAATTATTTGACAAAATAGATAAAAATAAAGAAAAGGCATCTAGTTTAAAAAGATGCTTAATGTTAATATTTTCAATTACTCTTCATAATATACCAGAAGGTATGGCAGTAGGCATTGCTTTTGGATCAATTGCATATGGTCTTGAAGGGGCGACTATTCTATCGGCTTGTGTTCTTGCTTTAGGTATAGGCATTCAAAACTTTCCCGAAGGTAGCGCAGTAAGTTTACCACTTAGGAGAGAAGGATACTCAAGAATTAAATCATTTATATATGGTTCAATGTCCGGAATAGTTGAGCCAATTGCTGGTGTATTAGGAGCATTATTAGTACTAAAAATGAGATTTCTATTACCATTTTTACTTTCTTTTGCAGCAGGTGCAATGATATATGTAGTAGTTGAAGAAATAATACCTGAAAGTCAAACAAATAAGAAGAAAGATTTAATGGCACTATTTACAATATTAGGATTTTTAATAATGATGGTTCTAGATGTTATGCTAGGATAATATAAAAAGCATCTCACTTTTTCGAGATGCTTTTAATAATTTGATGTTCTTTCTGATTCTATATTTTTATCACTATCTGTTTTTAAAAAATTCATAAATATTCCTTGAGCTAGGTGATCATTTGCATTAAATTTAATTGTTTCAGTTCCTTCATTTTGAATTTTAATAAATATATGGCCTTCATTATCTTTATTGTTGTAATAATCTGAATCTATCACACCAACTTGGTTAACAAGTCTTATATTATATTTAAATCCAGTTGAACTTCTAACAATTATGAATAATACTTCATCTGGTTCAAAGTAGGCTTTTATACCAGTAGGTATTTTTATTATTTCATTTGGTTTTATTTCAATATCTTTTATTAAATAGAAATCATAGCCAGCAGCATTTGTTGAATTTCTTGAAGGTAATTTATAACTATTATATAAATCTATATTATCTTCAATATCTTTTTTAAATTGTTCAAAACTTATTTTTTCAAAATCTCTCATATTTTTACTCTCTTGGTTTCATAGTTGGGAATAATAGAACATCTCTTATTGAATCTTGTTCAGTAAATAGCATTATCATTCTATCTATTCCATAACCAATTCCACCAGCAGGTGGCATACCATATTCTAATGCTTCAATGAAATCCATATCTATGTCATTAGCTTCTTCGTTACCCATGTCTTTTTCTTTTAATTGGGCTTCAAATCTTTCTAATTGATCAATTGGATCATTTAACTCTGTATATGCATTAGCGGCTTCTTTACCTGAAATGAATAATTCAAATCTTTGAGTAAATCTAGGATCTTCTGGATCTTTTTTAGTAAGTGGAGATATTTCAATTGGATGTCCATAAAGAAAAGTAGGTTCGATTAGTGTCTCTTCTACATATTTTTCAAAGAATTTATTAATTATATGACCATATTGTTTTTCATGTTCTTCAAGTTCAATGTCATGTTCTTTAGCAAGTTTTAAACATTCATCCAAGTCAGTTATTGCTTTAAAGTCTATTCCAGTTTTTTCTTTTATTGCATCAGTCATAGATATTCTTTTCCAATCGCCATCTAAATTAATTTCATGACCTAAATAATTAAATGTCATTTTACCACATACTTCTTTAGCGATTGTTTTATACATATTTTCAGTTAATTCCATCATACCATCTAAGTTAGAATATGCTTGATATATTTCCATCATAGTGAATTCTGGATTATGTTGAAGATCCATTCCTTCATTTCTAAATGTTCTTCCTATTTCATAAACTCTTTCCATACCACCAACTAATAATCTTTTTAAATTAAGTTCAAGCGCTATTCTTAAATACATATCTAAGTCTTGTGCGTTATGATGAGTTATAAATGGTCTAGCTGAAGCACCAGTAAGTAATGTTGTTAATATTGGTGTTTCAACTTCAACAAATCCTTGATTATCTAAAAAGTTTTGTATACATCTAATTATTCTTGGTCTCATAAATGCAACTTTTCTAGACTCATCATTCATAATTAAATCTAAGTATCTTCTTCTATATCTTTCTTCAATATCAGTTAAGCCGTGAAATTTTTCTGGAAGTGGTTTTAATGCTTTTACTAAATGTGTATATTCTAAACATTTAATAGTAATCTCTCCAGTATTTGTTTTCATTACTTTTCCATATACACCAACAATATCACCAATATCTGCTGATTTAAATAATTCATATGTTTCTTCTCCAACATCATTTATTGAAATGTATATTTGAATAGGTCCAGTTTTATCTTTAATAGTAAAGAATGATGCTTTACCCATTTTTCTTATAAACATAATTCTGCCCGCTACTTTAGCAGTATCAGTCATGTTTTCAAATTGATCATGCTCAACATCTTTGTATTTTTCTTTGATGTCTACTGCATAATCAGTTTTATCATATCTTTGTCCAAATGCATCTAAGCCTAATTCCTTTAATTTTTCTGCTTTTTCTCTTCTAACTAATTCTTGTTCTGTAAAATTTCTTTCCATTTTTCCTCCTTATAAAATAAAAACGTCCTTAGAAGAAAGGACGAAATGACCGTGGTACCACCTTAATTTATATTATAAAAATATAATATCTTTTATCTTAACGCGACAAACGTAATATCTTGTATACGATATTCAACTCCAAAGTCTTTATTCTTTTAAATAATTTATTAGTTTCCACCAACCACTAATTCTCTATAAAAATCATTTAAAATACTCTTCTTCTTCCTCGTTTTTACTAGTTAGATTATATCATATTTATTAAATATTACAAGAATTAATTTAAATTTGTAGTTTTTTTTCTATTAGCGTATAATTAATTGTATAAAATATGTATAAAATAATCTGGAGGATACATGGGACTAATTAATAATTTTTTTATAAAATTATTTAAAAAAAAGAATAAAGACTTATGGCTTTCTTATTATTCTAGAAAAGAAAGAAGAATTAAATTTACTAATAAATCAATTTACAACTATATGAAAGATAATGTAGGTAGTGATTTAGATTTTTATTGTATTAATTATTTTGGTAATAGAATTACTTATCATGATTTTTTTAAAAAGATAGATTTAGTAGCTAGATCATTAAAATCATTAGGTGTTAAAAAGGGAGATATTGTATCTATTTGTATGCCTAATACTCCAGAAGGATTAGAAGTATTTTATGCATGTAATAAAATAGGTGCAGTAGCTGATATGATTCATCCTTTATCTGCACCTAATGAAATTAAATTTTATTTAAAAGAATCAAAATCTAGAATATTAGTTTTATATGATGCTAATTATGAAAAAGTTAAAAACATATTAGAGGAAACTAATGTTTATAAGACAGTACTTGTATCTGTTAATGAATCTATGCCAAGAGCACTTAAATTAGGTTATACATTAACAAAAGGGTTTAAAATTAGAAGACCATTTAATGATAGTGATTATATAACATGGAGAGAATTTTTAAATCTTGCTTATTCTTATCATAAAAATACTGAAGTAAAAGTATTTCCTAGAGACTTAGGTATTATTCTTCATAGCGGAGGTACTACTGGTACTCCTAAAGGAATAATGATAAGTAATTATAGCTTTAATGCTTTAGCTCAACAAGGTGGAGTTAATGTATATAATACTAGGCCTAAAGATAAGATAGTTACTATTCTTCCAATATTCCATGGATTTGGTTTAGGTGTGTGTTGTCATTGTCCATTAACTTTAAAAGTTGAAGTAATACTAATGCCAGAATTTGACGCTAATAGATTTTATAAAATAATTGATAAATATCATCCAAATATTTTAGCGGGTGTTCCTACATTATGGGAAGCAATGTTAAATAATAATAAATTTGATAATTTAGATTTATCATCATTAAAATATGTTATAAGTGGTGGAGATTATTTAACACTTAACATGGAAGAAAGGATGAATAAATATTTAAGAAGCCATGGAGCTAAAATATCTATTTCTAAGGGATATGGGATGACTGAAAGTGTAGCCGCTACTGCATATACATTTGACGGTTCTAATGAACCCGGTTCAATTGGAATACCTATGATAGGTAATGAATTTTGTATATGTAACCCAGAATCAATAGAACCTTTAGAATTAGGAGAAGAAGGAGAAATATGTGTAACAGGTCCTACTTTAATGATAGGATATTTAAATAATAAAGCAGAAACTAAAAAAGTATTAAGAAGACATAGTGATGGAAGAGTATGGCTTCATACTGGAGATATCGGATATATATCACCTAATGGAGTAATATATTTTACTCAAAGATTAAAAAGAGTAATTATATCAAGTGGATTTAATGTATACCCAAGTGCAATTGAAGAAGTAATTGAAAGACATCCTGATGTAGCTAAATGTTCAGTAATAAGTATTCCTCATGAGTATAAAATGCATGTTCCTAAAGCATTTATTATATTAAAAGAAGGTAAAAAAGACACTCTTAGATTTAGAAATGAATTAAAGAAATTATGTAAGGAAAATTTAGCAGCATATTCTCAAGTTAAGAATATAGAGATTGTTAAATCTTTACCTAAAACTTTATATAATAAAGTTGATTATAGAAAATTAGAAAAAAAAGAACAAGATCGTTATGAAAAAGAAAGAATTAAACAAAATGACAAAAATAAAAAGTAAAGATAAACTAATAGAAAAACTTCTTTATTTAGTTGCAGTTATTATAGTATTATTAATATCTTATAAAAATGAAGATATATCTTATGGGTATAGTGTAGAGGATATTCCAACTTATAATGGAAAAAACTATATAGTATTAAATAATAATATTCCAGAATTTGATGAAGAGTATATAAATACAAATACTTTTGAATCTTATAGTGATTTAGATTATCTTGGAAGAGCAGGAGTAGCATTCGCTAATATAAGTCTTGATCTAATGCCAACTGATAAAAGAGAAAGCATTGGAAGTATAAAGCCATCTGGTTGGCAAATATCTAAATATGATTTTATAGATGGAAAATATTTATATAATAGATGTCATTTAATTGCTTATCAGTTAACTGCTGAAAATGCCAATGAAAAAAACTTAATAACATGTACTAGACAAATGAATAGTGTATCAATGTTAGAATTTGAAAATAAAGTTGCTAATTACATAAAGAAAACAAAAAATCATGTCTTATATAGAGTAACTCCTATGTATATAGAAGATAATCTGCTTGCTAGTGGAGTGCAAATGGAAGCTTTATCAGTAGAGGATAATGGTAAAGGTATTAAATTTAATATATATGTTTATAATGTACAAGATAATGTAGAAATAGATTATAAAACAGGAGACAACAAATTAAAAGATGAGTATATAAAATAACTAATTCTAATTTAAGAATTAGCTATTTTTTTTATCTAATATAAATGATATAATAACTATGAAGAATAATTGTAGGAGGAAGTAGTATGATTTTTTATATTTTTATTGGGGTTATATTGGTAATCGTAATATTAGCTTTTGTAATGCTTAATAGTTTTATTAAGTTAAACAATAAGGTTAATGAATCATTTGCAACAATGGATGTTTATTTAAAAAAGAGATGGGATTTAATTCCTAGTTTAGTTGAAACTGTAAAAGGCTATGCTAAACACGAGAAAGATACTTTAGAGGAAATAGTTAAGTTTAGAAGTGATAATTATGATGCTTTAAATAGTAATGAAAAAATTGCTACTAATGAAAAAATAACTCAAGGAATAAATAGGATTATGATTTTAGCTGAAAGTTATCCTGAATTAAAGGCTAGTGAAAACTTTAGTGATCTTGCTAAAGAACTTACTGCAGTTGAAGATGAAATAGCTCAATCAAGAAAATACTATAATGCAGTAGTTCGCTTATTTAATAATAAAGTTGAAATGTTTCCTAGTAATATATTTGCTAAAATATTTGGATATAAAGCAAAAAGTATGTTTGAAGCAACAGATGAAGAAAGAAATAATGTGAAGGTGAATTTACAATGATAGCAATGGCACTTTTTGCTATATTATATATAGCGGTTCTTGCAATTGGTAATTGGAAGGCATACTATAATGCGGTTAATGATAGTTATGATGTAAGATATGCACCATTAACATATTTGGTTATTTGTGTTGCATCCTTAGCGTTGTTAGTTGGTGTATATTATGTATTCGGTGCGATTGTAGTTTTTGCTGCATTCTTACTATGCTTTGTTGCTTTCTTTTTTAAGAATAATGTAGTACACGCTGTTTTAATCATTATAGGTTCATTCTCTATACCTGCTTTGGTTATTTATTATGGATTCGTCTCAACTGGTACTAGTTTAGAAACTAGTAAAGTAGACCCAGGTTATAGGATAAGAAGTTATGAAGTAACACTTGATGTCGGTGAAGATAACATGATTGATGTTACTGAGGAAATAGAAACATATTTCTATGCTAGTGGCAAACATGGTATTTATAAATTTACTCCTACGTGGTTAGAGTATACTGGTAAAGATGGTAAAACAATAAAAAGAAAATCAAATATATATGCTTATCATGCTGTAGGTGATGAGTACGTCATCGATACAGTTAAGAAAGATAAAGAAAGAATTAAGATAGGTAACGCTTATAAAACTATATCTGGCAATAAAACTTATATTATAAAATATACATATGATATGGGAGAAGATCCTTTTGATAATTTTGATGAATTTATTTTCCATGCATTTGGTGAATTTTGGGATACTCCGATATATAATGCAAAAGTTACTATAAATATGCCAAAAAGTATTGAAGGAAATACTATAAATGTATTTAGAGATAAATATAGAAAGACAAATGTTAATGAATATTTTGATATAGATGTATCTGATAATACAATTGTAATTTCTACAAAGGATAGTCAATATGTTTTAGATGGAGCTTTAACAGTTGATATAGAACTTCCTAATAATTACTTTGTTGGTGGAAGTAATAATTATGGACGCGTTTCATATACAATTAGTATGATTTCTATTGCATTAACTGGATTTGTAATGCTTTTATGGGCAATATTTGGTAAAGATAGAGAGAAGAAAGTACAAACTGTTGAATTCTATGCACCAGATAATCTAAACTCTGCTGAAATAGGATATTTGTTTAATAGGAAAAGAATTACAAGAAAATTGACTATATCTCTTCTTGTTCAACTTGCAAGTAAAGGATTCATTAAGATAGATGAAGAAAAAGGAAGTAAGAAAAAAGATACCACTGTAACAATTACTATATTGAGGAAGTATTATGATAAGAGTACAAACGAATTATCTGAATGTGAATATGCCGTTTATAAAAATCTATTACAAGAAGGTGTAGTAGTAGTCTTAAATGATCATAAAAACTTCTATAAGGCATTTGATGATGTTGATAATATATTAAGAACAAAATTCAGTGAGAAAGTGTATTACAGCAATACTAAAGTTCCAAAGATAATTACTTTATGTGTAGCAGGTATTGTTGCGATATTAGGATTAATTTCATTCTATTTTGTAGAAGATTTAAATCCAAAAATGTACTTCTTATATTATGCAACATTCGGATGTGCTGCAATTTGCTTATTATTTGCAGTTATCATGGATAGAAAAACTGATTATGGAGAAGAACTTAGTGCAAAAATCAAGGGATTCAGAGATTTCTTATTAACTGCTGAAAAAGATAAATTAGAGTCATTAGTTGAAAGTAATCCTAATTATTTCTATGACATACTACCATATACATATGTTTTAAATGTTTCAAAAAAATGGATTGAGAAATTTTCTAAGATTGCTTACAACAAAATTGATATTGGAGATGCAAATTACTTCGATGGAGATTCTCTATTTGATGACATAGGTAGTTGTATTACTTATCCTGATTTAGTTACATCATCAGGTGGTAGTAGTGGTGGATGTTCATCATGCGGTGGCGGATGTTCATCATGTGGTGGTGGATGTTCATCATGTGGTGGAGGAGGTTCATGGTAGATAGATTTGTTTTACAGTGGCATTTAGGAGAGCAATGTAATTTAAAGTGCTTGCACTGTTACCAAGAGAATCATAAATGTATAAATCTACCATATAAAGATCTTTTATCAATCTATAATCAATATAAAGAACTTCTTTCAAAATTAAAAACAAAAGGTCATATTAATATAACTGGTGGGGAACCTTTATGTAATCCCCACTTGTTTAAATTATTAGATTTAATAAAAAAAGATAAAGATTTAATTAGTTTTTCAATATTAACAAATGGAACATTATTAACACCTGAAATTGCTAAAAAGATTAAATCTTATAATCCTTATTATGTTCAAGTTAGTCTTGAAGGTGGTAAAAAAATAAATGATTATATTAGAGGAAAAGGAACATATAAAAAGATAGCAGAAGGTATTAAGTGCTTAAGAAATGAAGATATATTTACATCAATATCTTTTACCGCAACTAAAGTTAATTATAAAGAATTTCCAAAAGTTGTTAAGTATGCTAGAAAGTATAACGTTAATAATGTATGGTCAGACCGTTATATTCCCCTAGGTGATTCAATAGATAAAGAATTAATGCTAGATTATGAAGAAACTAGAGAATATTTGAAAATAATGGATTCTGAAAGAAATAAATTAATGAAAAAGAAGAATAATCATACAACAATATCAATGTATAGAGCATTACAGTTTCAAATGACAAATGACTTTGCGTATGGATGCACTGCTGGTGATACTCTTCTTACGGTAATGGAAAATGGTGATTTAGTTCCTTGCAGAAGAATGCCAATAGTGGTTGGTAATCTATTAAAAGAGAATATGTATGATTTATATAAGAACAACGTGATATTGAAGGGGCTTAGAAAGAATACTATTCCAGATGATTGTAAAGGATGTGAACATTCTAAAACATGTCATGGTGGTTTAAAATGTTTAACATATGCAATATATAAAGATTTGAATCATAAAGATATGGGATGTGATTTATAAAAACAACACTCAACTTATTGTTGAGTTTTTTCAACTTATAAGTTATATCATTATATATAAATAAGTGTTAATATTTATATCGAAAGGAGTGATATTATGAAAAAAATTAGAGTAATAATATTATTAGTTGTATGTTTTATAGTAGGAGGTTTATTTGGTTATTTATTAAATAACAATTCATTAAAGCCTTTACCTAAACCAGAAGTTACTGGTGGAGAAAGAGGAATGCTTGGAATAGATAAGAATATTAATGAAGAAACTATTGATAAATACTTAGGTAGAAGTGATTCTGTATATAGAGATATGAGAATGCTTAAAGATCCTGGAAATTATGAAGCAATTGGAGGAGATTCATATCTATCTGGATTTGTCAAAGGATTTGAAGTAGTTCCTTATCCATATTTAACAGAAGTAAAAGGATTACCAGAAGTAGTTGGTAATAGCTATGTAGGTAAAACTTTATTTACTCAAGAAGAAGATGGAACATACAAAGCTAATTATAAAGAATCATTAGAGTTCTTAGAATATTATTTTCCAAAAGATAAATATATTTTCTTAATGTGTGGTGGTGGAGGTTATGCTGGTATGACTAAAAATCTTCTAGTATCACTTGGTTGGGATGCAAATAAAATATATGATGTTGGTGGTTATTGGTTTTATAATGGCAACAATAATGTAAAAGTTAAGAATGATAATGGATATGATTTTTGGAAAGTTACATACCATGATATAGATTTTGATAGTTTAACTGAGGTTAAATAATGAAAAGAATATTCATTATATTATTATCAATCTTATTATTAGTTGGATGTACTCATAAGATGGATCAAGAAGATGACAAGGAAAGAATCTATTTAAGTAATAGTTATTATAGTAAGGGTGAGTTTATTAGTATAAAACCAAAAGATTTATTAGACAAAGTAAATGATACATATTTACTATTTACATATAATAGTTATTGTAGTTTACCGGTTTCTTGTGAAGATATATTTAAGTCATTTGCTAAAAAATATAAAATTGATTTTTTAACAATACCTTTTGAAGAATTTAGAAATACTAAATTTTATGAAAATGTTAAATATGCACCATCTGTTATAATTATTAAAAATAATGAAATAGTAGCATATTTAGATGCTAATAGTGATGAAGATTTAAATAGATATCAAGACTTAGAAGAGTTTGAATCTTGGTTAGATAATTATATTTATTTTAGTAAAAAGTAAACATTAAATTTTGTTTACTTTTTTTAATTAATGTATAATATTAATTAGGTGATAATATGAAAACTATAGAAATTTATAAAAACATTGAGAGTATTAAAATTTATAACGAAATAGATTCTTTAATTAATAATGTAACTATAGATACTAGAGAATTAAATGCAGGGGATTGTTATATAGGTGTAAAAGGTGAAAAATTTGATGGCAATACATTTTATAAAGAAGCTTTTGATAAAGGCGCTAATATATGTATATTAGATAATTATGAAATAAATGATAAAGATTTAAAATATTTAAAAGATAATAATAAATCTATTATGGTTGTTGAAAATTCTGTTATAGCTTTAGGTAATTTAGCTAAATACGTTAGAAATAAATTTAATTATCCAGTAATTGCAATAACTGGATCATCTGGTAAAACAAGTACTAAAGATTTAATACATAGTGTTTTAAAAATGAAATATAATGCTCATAAAACACCCGGTAATAAAAATAATTTTACTGGGTTACCTACTAGTTTGTTATCAATAAATGATAATACTAATATGTTAATACTTGAAATGGGTATGAATCATTTAGGAGAAATATCTTATTTAACAAGTATAGTAAATCCTGATGTAGCGGTCATAACAAATGTAGGTACTGCTCATATAGGTAATTTAGGAAGTAGAGAAAATATTTTAAAAGCTAAATTAGAGATATTAGAAGGTTTAAAAAAGAATGGAATAGTTGTTATAAATAATGATAATGATTTATTACATAAATGGTATTTAAAGAATAAAAATAAATATAACATAATAACAATAGGTATAGATAATAAAAGTGATTATCAGGCAACTGATATAAAAGAGTATGAAGATAAGAGTGAATTTATTTGTAATAATGAATTATATACTATAAATGTGGGCGGTAAACATTTTATTTATAATTCTCTAGTTGCGATAGCTTTAGGGACTATTTATAAAGTAGACGTTAAAGATATTAAAAAGGGAATAAAAGAATTTGAATTAAGTGGTAATAGAATGAATGTTATTAAAAAAGATAATATTACTATTATAGATGATACATATAATGCTAATTATGATTCAATGCAGTATGCTATTAAGTATTTAGGAAGTTTAAATGGTAGAAAAATTGCTGTACTAGGTGATATGAAAGAACTTGGTGATTATTCAATTAAACTTCATAAAGATATTGGCAAGTTAATTTATGAAGAAAAAATAGATGTATTAATAACAGTTGGTAATGATTCTAAATACATAAATGAAACTTTAATTAATTATGGTTTTAATAAAAGTAATTGCTATCATTTTGAAAATAATGAAGATGCAATTAGATTAATAAATAAAATAAAAAAACATAAGGATAATATATTAGTTAAAGCAAGTAACTCGATGAATTTTAAAGAAATAATATATAATGTATAGAAGCACATAATTGTGCTTTTTTCATAGATTATTATAGGTGATTTAAATGGCTTTAAAAGGAATAGTAATTGATCCTGGTCATGGGGGCTAGGATTGACCCAAATAAGTAAGTAGGGAATAATTTGAGTATAAATATTATTAAAAGTGTATGCATTATTTGAATTGCATTGTATAATTAATATGTAAGAGGTAATGCAATGAAGAAACTTAACATATTTATAGATGAAACTGGAGAATTTGGTTTTGGTAAAGGTGCATCAGAATTATATGGCGTTTCTTTTACATTTCATGAGCAAAAAGATGATATTATGTTCGAACTAAATAGATTAAATGAAAGATTGAAAAAATTAGGATATACTGAGATGATTCATATGGCTAGTTTGATTATGGGTAGAGCTGAATATAATAGTTTTAATATCAAATTAAGGAAAAGTATTTTCAACTCGATATATCAATTTTCAAGAAGAATTAAAGTAAGATACAAAACAATAATTGTAGATAAAAGATTTACAGATAATAATACATCTTTAAGGCAAAAATTATCAATTGAGATAAATAAGATGGTAAATGAAAATGAAGCTTATTTTAAAAAATTTGACAAGATAGTGTTATATTATGATAATGGGCAAGAGACATTAGGAACAATTCTTGATTCTATATTTTATAGATTTGAAGGCTTTGAACATAGAATTAATTTTGATCACAAAGAAAAAAGATTATTCCAAGTATCGGATATGTTAACATACATTGATAAATATGATTATAAATATAAAAATAAAATGAAAATATCTCAAGCAGAAAAATATTTCTTCTCTGTAGAAGATATTAGAAGGATTTTAAAAGAACTTAATAAGAAAAGATTTTAACAATTAAAAAAGCAACCATTAAGGTTGCTTTTTTAAGCAGCGCTTGGCGCTAACGCGGGTTTGATCCAATGAAATTAATTCAATAGACCAACTGTAGATATAATCTACATAAACATTATATCTAATTACAAGAGAATTATACCAAAAATAATTAAATATGTAAATATATTTGACACTTCCCTTGTTAATGTCTTACTATTTTATAGCAAAATATTTAAAAAATCAAGTTTATATATAATAACTTAAATTAATAAAACTTAAGTACAAATGATATTTCTTCAAAGTATAAAAAGTATAATTAATTTAACATATTTTTATAATATGTTAAAAAAATGAAAAAAATTTAACATATATTTTAAATTTACACTTAATGTATTTATATTTTAGTCGAAAAAAAATCCTACAGAGGTCTTCAAAAAATGAAAAAAAGGAGCAAAAGTTCCTTTTAAATAAAGGGCAAACACATTGTCTTAAAAACTATGAGATTATTTTGCAAGTGCAAAATTAGCTTGGTGTCACAAAACCATTAGGTTTTATCTATAAATTCTAATATTGTGATACCATCATCTTATCCTGATATTAAAATAAGACCAAAAAGTGGCATTTTAAAGGATTTTTTTTAGGATAATTTATGCTTTTTTACATAGATGAATGTAAAATATTAGTGGTTAAATTGTTTTTTATTAATATAAATTATAAAATAAATAATAGAAGACATTATATTTTTAGATGGCTTTAGGGAGGAACAAAATGCAAAGTTTAAGTGAATTATATTCATCTATTTCAAGACCTGACTTAATATATAATAATGAAGGTATAAGACAATTAATAGAACTATATCGAAAAAGTGATAGAACACAATTATTTGGAGGTCCAGGATTATATGATTCACTTGTTAGACTTAATAAAACAGTAGATAACAGTCATGTAAATACACGTGATAAGGAACATTTTTTTGTTACCACATATAATGATTGGATAAAAAATATTTTAAATTTAAATGAAAGACAACTGAGAGCATTAGAACAAAATGGTGTACAAGATATAAGAAAAGTGCAAGACTACTTGAGAAAATTTGGAATGGTTAATACACTTGAGGATATTAATAGGTTAAAAGAAGATAAACTATTTGACAAAGATATAAACGGTTGGGAGCTTGAAAACGGTTGGAATAATATAAAATCTAGATATATAAGCGGAAGGCAAGAAATAAATATAGACCCTGATATAAACCATAGATTATATATTAATTGTCAATATCAAGATGTTTATAAATTTGCAAATGAATTCAGAAAAAAATGTGGTAAATATAATATACCATACTATTTTAAATTTACTGTTTTAGAAGGCATGTTTAAAGAAAGCGAAAGAGATGACAAAATTGTAATATATTCTAGAACGCAAGATTTATTAAATTACTTTAATATTGTGAATGAAATATTAAAAGAAAACCCAGATATCGCACAGAGAATGGGGCCTCCTCCAAAATTGACAGGTAAAATTAATGGACTAATTGGAATAGCGGATGAGCCAATTAAAGATACTACTAATACAAAAGAATCTTATAATACTCTTAGGGCACGTATAGTAGAAGATGCAATTGAAACTACAACAATAATGGATATTTATAAATTTAAAAACAGTTATGTAAATTTAAAGAATAAGCAAGTAAAATTTAATGAAATTTTCTTAAATACTGCAATAGAACAATTAATTAAAGAGAGTAACCAGAAAGCTAATATTAATAGAGAGTTAATGTACAAAGGTTTACAAAAAAATATCAGTAAAGGATTGGTAAGACTTACTGAAGTTAAAGATAAAAAAGATACTTTGGCTGGAACAAACGGGGAAGCTATATTTTATGTGCCAATTAATTCCACCGAAAAAATAAAAGTTGATATTTGGTCTATGGATAGAATAATAAAAGAAATGGCTCATATATTATTAGAAATTGATCCTGAATTTGAGAGAAAAGTAAGTGATGAGATTTTTAGAACCGCACAAAGAAAAGGTGTGGATGGTAAAACTTTTTGTCTTAATATTCAAACTAAAGAAAAATTTCTTAAATATGATAAGACTCAATTAAATGCAATTAAAAAATCTAATTCAAATTTTGAAAAGAAGTTTGTTGAAGGATTTATTAATGCTTATGATTTAATCGAAAATGAATATCAAAAGGAAATAAGAATTAAAAAAGAAAGAAAAAACATTGAAAGAGTTAAAAAAATAGTGGAGAATGGAATTGATGAATCTTTAAGAGATTATTTAAATGTCAAAATAGTTGATATTCCAAATACTTCAGAATTTGGAGTGGAATATTCTCAAGAGCAAGTGCTCGCCATAATAAGATTGTTAAAGGCTGCAAAAGAATTAACTGAAAATGAAAAATTGAATCCGGAAAAGAAAGATTATTTAGCGGAATTTACAAAAGTGTCAGATATAAATTATATATTAAAGCAACTTCGTTCTGATTTAAAAAAAGAAGATACATATATGCATAGATTAAGAGAAGAAGCACGAAGAAAGAAATTGGAAATTCAAGAAGAAAAAATAGAAATTTTTGATGTTAATTTACCTGCAACCAAAGATAAGCAACAAACTGAATTAGAAAAAATGAGAAAAGATTATGAAGAATTGTCACAACCTACACATACAGAATTTACACAAAAAGAATTAGAAGAAGCGATTAGAATTTATGAAGAAGGAACATCTGAAGCAAAACAAACTTCAATCCCTATTCAAGCAAAAGAATTAAGACCTGGAATTACAAAAGTTCAGATAGAAGAGCAAAAAAGGAAAGAAGATCAAGAAAGATATAGAAAATCTCAGGAAGAAAAACATAAAAGAGAAGAAGAACAACGTAAAAAGATTGAAGAAGCTAAAAAAAGAAGAGAACAAGAACAGACGAGACAGCAGCAATTACAAGATTTAAAAAGAGCAAAAGAAATGGCTATGGCTCGAGCAATATATACATCTGATAAAAATGATGAGCAATTATCAAAGGAAGAACTAGAAGCAATGAGGGCAATGTATGAAGATGATTCATATAATCCAACTTGGTACATGAAGAATGAAAACAAAAATACAAACGGGCAAAGACATGGCATGAGACATTGACACATTAATTGAAAGTAGTATAATTTTTATAACTGGCTGAGATAGTTATTCTGAAGATGGTTAAATATGAAGAGAACAAAACGAAATCTCGTTACGGTCTCTTTTTTTATTGAGAAAGGGGAAATATAAATGATAAAAGGAACATTTATTTAACGTGGGCTAATATTGTCAAAAAAAGTGCACTTTTTTAGTAGTTTGATGCTTTTTCTGTTTCCATATTTTTATCACTATTTGTTTTTAAAAAAATAAATATTTTTTGAGCAAGATAATCATTAGCATTTAACTTTACTGTTCATTTATTTTCTTTTGAATTAATTGAAACATAGTCTATACTAGACTTTCTTTGAACATAGGTGATACAATAAAAATAGAGGTGAGTTTATGAGTAAATATAATTATGGAGCTTCCATTCCAATTGGAAGTTTATCAGAGGAAGAACTAAATCAAGCAATGAAAGAATGGTCACATTATGATTTGCACATGGAACAACTATTGAGAAAGTGCATGGAAAAAGGTATTGTAACTAATGGTTGTCATCCTGAAGTTGATCCATACATTGATTTTATACTTGGTAAGAATATAGAAGCTGAAAAGAAATTAGTGAGTGGAATATTAGATATAAAAAACACTCAATTACTTATATTACCCGATGGAGGCAATCCTTTTGCTGGACCCGATTGGGATAAGGCTATTGCTTTAGTTGGCGCTAAAATTGATAATAAAGAAGAAGTAGATAACTTTCTAGATACATTAACGAATTCTTTTGATAAGGAAGTTCCAAATAATAATTTCTATTTTAAGGGGATGGAATTAGCTGACTATCTAAGAAACAAAGAATCTAGATTTAATATAAGAATTTTACATGGTGAGGATAATGAGTATGTTTTTAATATTGAGACAACAGCATTAACTGAAAAAATGTATAGTTATTATAGAGATTTTTTAAACAAGTCTGGTTTAAGTGAGGACAAGGAGATGCCAAATCATAGATTATGCTTTGTTATAAAAAGCACTGATAAAAACGTAATGTATAAAAAAGTAGAAGAATTAACCAATTATATTAAAATGAACTTTAATGCCCCAAATTTTGATGATGAAGAAGAACTTAATTTTAATATGATTGCACGTAAAAAAAGAAGAGAATTTGGTGAAACAATAGAGGGATTAAAAAAATTTAAAGAGTGGTTAGAAGATGAGCATGAAAAAATGATGTCTTCATTTCAACGAAAATAAAAAAATCTTCAAATGAAGATTTTTTGCTTATATGGTGGTAAAGATGACTCATTAGAATTAATAATAAAGAAGATAACTAAACTCTCGTTATTTTTCTGCTATTTTATTATTAACATCATTAATATCATCATTATTTATAGATTTAACGTGTCAAAATTTTTTTATAAAAATAATTGAAAATTTATCAAAAAAAATTAAAATTTATAATTGCTAAATTTGACTTATTTAAGTCATTTTTTGATTACTTATTTCACATAAAACTTCACAAAATTTTTCCTTTACACGTTCACATAAGCATGATAAGATGTAATAAAGTGGGTATACTACGAGTAAATCCATTTTAATTTATTTGATAAAAATTAGATCTGTGAAAAACACAGGTCTTTTTTGTTATCAAAAGAAAGGAGATGAAGATAATGAAAAAAAGATATACATATTTATATTGAGTATAGTATTTCTAATATGATTGAAAGAATTGCTAAAAAAGAACATCCTAAAATATTAGATGTTTATGCTAGACTTTTAACTCAAGCTTTAAAAGAAGAAAATAATCAAGCAAATTTTGACTTACTTAATGGTAATTTAAATAAGGTACTTTCAAATACTAGTCATATAAAAAAATGTTAAAAAGTGTTTGCTCAAATTTAAATATTGAAGATTTTACTGACTATAATTATAGAAGAAAGATTGATGATTAAGTAATATTGATCTGTATGTTGCAGGTCTTTTTATATGTTTAAAGAAAGGAGGGCTTATGGATTATAAGAATATGAAATATGTGATTGTTCCATTAGATGAATTAAGAGATTTAAAGTTGAATTCTACTGATAAGTTAGTTATGGGTATGATTGTATCTTTAAGTATTAAAAAAGGTATGTGCAAAGCTAGTAATGGATACTTATCAAAACAATTAGAGTTATCTAAAAGAACAATAACTAAATCTTTATCAATTTTAAAGGATAACAATCTTATCAGAATTGAAAAAGAAAAAAATCAAAGAGTAATATACTTCTATGGGGTATGGAATAATACTTCCGTAGGTATAGAAGAAAACTTCTATCCTCCCTAGAAGTATAGTTCTACCATAAAATAAATATAAAATAAAGAGTAAATATTAATATATTAATATTAATAATAGGGGGGGAATTATGAATTATAAAGATATAAATTTTAATGAAGTATTGATATCTGGAATTATTAATAGTATTACAAATATTAATGATCAATATGTTAAATTCAATATAACTGCTAATAAGCATATAAATGGTATATGTTATGATGTGTATGTGAACCTAGATATTTCAAAAGAACTATATGATATATATTTAGATTGTTTTAATAAAGGAAATAAAGTGTATGTAAGAGGATATCTTAATTCTTATTTTGATAAAAATAATATGATTAAAAGTCTAATAACAGTTACTAGTATATGTGATAATCCAGATGAGATAATCAAAAAAGGACCACATATTAGATATGATACAGATGGGGTTATGGTATGGAATGGTAAAAGATGTGAATCTAAAGAAATGACTGAAGAAGAAAAACTAGAATTCGAAGACTTGCTTAAACCATTTAGAGAGAGTGGTTTAAGTGAATAAACAATTTTCATTAAACATAGATAGTATGAAGAAATTTAAAAGATTTGCTTATTTAGAGATACTAAAAAATAGTGTCTTTTTTATTGGATTAATTTAAACATTTTAAACTAATCAAAAGAATAAAATTAATTGTATATAAAATTCACTATCAGAAAGATATGTTGCTATTAAAAAAAGAAGAAAGTGGGGTTTTGCTATGAATGAAACAAAATATAATTTTACAAATGTAAATTTAGAAAAATTACAAAGTATTATTAATGAAAAATTATTAAAAATAATTATTCAAACAGAAAATAGCAATATGATTTTGCAAAAATGAAATCATGTTGTATAATGGCATCATACTTAAAATTATTCCTTACAGATTATGAGGTGTAATCTTGGAAAAGGTAGGTGTTTATTGTAGATTATCTGATGAAGACAGATATAAAAAAAATAAAAATGATGATAGTGAATCAATAGTTAATCAAAAAAGTATGCTTTTAAAGTATGCCCTAGAAAAAGGTTGGGATGTTGTAGATATTTATTCTGATGATGATTATTCTGGCGCTGGAGTATTTAGACCTGATTTTGATAGACTTATTAAAGATTGTGAAAGTGGAAAAATTAATTTGGTTTTATGTAAAACTCAAAGTAGATTTTCAAGAGATATGGAAGTTATAGAAAGATATTTGCATAATAAGTTTATTGAATGGGGTGTAAGATTTGTTAGTATAGTAGATAATGCTGATACTGAAAATGAAGCTAATAAAAAGTCTAGGCAAATAAATGGACTTGTTAATGAATGGTATTTAGAAGATCTTTCAAACAATATTAAAAAATCATTAAAGAACAAAAGAGAAGATGGAATGTATATGGGCAGTTTTGCTCCATATGGCTATTTAAAAGATCCGAATGATAAACATAAACTAATTGTTGATAATAACGTTAGTTATGTTGTTAAAGACATATTTGATATGTATTATAAGGGAATGGGTTATAGCACAATAGCAAAAAATCTTAATTCAAGAAACATATTAATACCAACTCTCTATAAAAAGACATTAGGTTCAAATTTTAGGAGTTTAGCATATGAAAGATATGGAACAAATTTATGGAATACTGATACAATTGCAAACATACTTAAAAATCCTGTGTATATTGGGAATTTAGTTCAAGGTAAAAGAACAAGTATAAGTTATAAGAATCATAAATCTAAAAAAGTTCCAGAGACTGATTGGTGTATTTGTTATAATACACATGAGCCAATAATTGATAAAGACATATTTGATTATGTTCAAACTAGATTAGGTAAAAATGAAGTGCCTCTTAAAACTGGTAAAGTTCATATGTTAAGTCAAAAAGTGTATTGTAAAGAATGTGGAAGAGTTTTTATGAGAAACTCATTTAAATCTAAAACAATCGGAGGGGAAATTACTAAAAAAGCATATCTTCAATGCAAAGGTGCTAAAAAATATAATATATGTTGTAATCATGCTTCTATAAGATGTGAAGTGTTAGAGGAATATATACTTGATAAAATTAATAAATTGATAACTAAATGCAATAAAGATTTTTTGAAGAAAGGTTATGAAGAAGAACTAATTAAAAAGAATAGTTCTGAATCTAAAATTAATAATTTAAACAAAGAATTATCTGATAATGAAAAGAAAATTGCAAAAGGAAGACTATATTTTAAAAGTTTATATGAAGATAAAATTAATGGACTTATAACAGATGATGATTTTCGAAATTTAAGAAGTGAATATTCTAATGACATTGAATTATTAGAAAGTAGAATAGAGAAAATTAAATCTGAAATATTAAGTCTTGAAAAGAATCAAAATAAAAATGTGGAAATTGATAGTATTATTAAAAAATATAAACACATTAAGGAGTTAAATAAATATATAATTGATGAATTTATAACAAAGATAAATATAGGTGTACTCGATAAGAAAACTAATACAAGAGACATTGAAGTTATATGGAATTTTGAACTCTAATTTTTATTAAAATAGTTTGGGGCAATCACTATCCAGGCATGGAGGTAAAGATCCTGGTGCAACAGGTAATGGAATTATAGAAAAAGATTTAAATTTATTAATAAGTAAATACATGTATGATAGATTTAGAGAACTCGGAGTGCCTGTTACTTTAACTAGAGATACTGATGAAACACTTGATCAAAAAGAGAGAGTTAGAAGAGTATTAAATGCTTATGGTGATTCTAAAGATGTAATAGTAATATCTAACCATATAAATGCTGGAGGAGGAGATGGTGCTGAAGTAATATATGCTTTAAGAAATACATCAGCTCTATCTAAAGATATTCTTGATGAAATAGAAAAAGAAGGTCAAAATATAAGAAAGTATTATCAACAAAGGTTACCTAGTAATCCAGTAAAAGATTATTATTTTATGCATAGGAATACTCCTAATACTGAGGCAGTTATAGTAGAATATGGCTTTTTGGATAGTAAGGGCGATGATGTTAATCAACTTAAAAATGATTATAAAAAATATGCGGAAGCAGTAGTAAGAGGAGTAGCTAATTATAAAAATATTCCTTATGTAGCAAGTGAAGAAAGTGGATATTATACAGTTAAAAAAGGAGATTCTTTATGGAGTATTGCTACTAAATATGGTCTTACTGTAGCTGAACTTAAAGAGTTAAATAATTTAAGTAGTAATGTATTAAGTGTTGGTCAAACTTTAAAAGTAGTACCTACCGAAACTGAAAAAGTTCCTGAGAATTATTTGGTATATATTGTTAAAAGTGGGGATAATTTATGGGATATTGCTAAAAAATATAATACAACTGTAAGTACATTAATGTCTGTTAATAATTTATCTAGTGATAAACTTAAAATAAATCAACAATTATTAATACCAAAAGAAAGTAATGTTGATATAGATATAACTCCTGGAGTAGGTACTAAATATACTATAAAATCTGGAGATACCCTATATGGCATTGCTAAAAAGTTTGGTGTAACAGTAGATAATTTAAAAAGCATTAATAATTTAACAAGTAATACTTTAACAGTTGGAAATATTCTTACAATTCCTACAGGAGAAGCAGGTATTGAAGAAACAGAAACTCCGGGGATAGGAGGTATAAATTATGTGGTACAAAAAGGAGATAATTTATATTCGATTGCTAATAAATATGGAGTAACAATTGATCAAATAAAAGATATTAACAATTTGAAGAGTAATACTTTACAAATAGGTCAAGTTTTATTAATACCAGGTACTACTAATTATGCAAATTATACTGTTAAAAAAGGAGATTCTCTTTGGAAAATTGCTAATACTTATGGAACAACAGTTGCCAAATTAAAATCAGTTAACAATTTGACAACAGACTTTTTATCAGTAGGCCAAGAATTATTAATACCAAGTGAATAAAATTCTATAAAATTTATAGAATTTTTTTATTATATGTGCTATATTAATCTCGGAAAGGAAAGAAGTATATGGCTAAAGAAAATCGTAAGTTTATTGCTGTTGAAGATAAGGAAAAAGACAGCAAAAAAATTGGTGTAGATGCTAAAGGAAGACTTGTAGAAGTTAAAGCTACTCCAAAGGAAGGAGCTAAACCTAGAAGAATAGTTGCTGTACTATTATGGTTAGTTGGTATATTCTTTGAAGTAATTGCAATTTTAAGACTTAAAGAAGTTATTAATTGGATTCCATCATTAAGTGAAGTAGCATTCTTAATTATTTGTTTAGTACTTGATTGCATAGCAGTAGTAATTGGTTCACTATTATGGAAAAAAGCAAATCACATTGATCCAGCTAGTGAAAAGAATGCATTTAAATTCTGGGTTCAAAATAACTTAGGAACAATTATTTCTGTAATAGCATTCTTGCCAATCATTATTCTTGTTTTAACAGATAAAGATATGGATAAGAAAAATAAAACTATAGTATCTATAGTAGCTGTAGTATTAATGCTAGTAGCAGGTATTACTAGTTATGATTTTAATCCTATATCTGTTGAACAACTAGATAAAGCAGAAAAAGAAGTTTTAGCAACTGAAAATTTTGATACTAACGAAGATGGTGAAGCTGTAGTTTATTGGGCAACTCATAGTAAAAAATATCATGTTGATAAAGACTGTCCTGCATTAAAGAATAGTGATAGTATATTCATGGGTACTGTTAAAGCTGCTTATGAAAAACATTTAACTGAACCTTGTAGAAGATGTATTCCTGAACTTCATGAAGATACAGAAGAAGAGGAATAACAGTGGAAAGACAAATTGTTGAGGTTAAAGAAGAAAAAAAGACATCTTCAAAGCCAAAGAAAAAAGTTGATTTAAAAAAGGTAGCTAAAGTTATATCTGAAAATAAAGAAACTATAGCAGTAGTTGCTACAACACTTGGAACTTTAATCAATTCAAGTAATGGCAAAAAGACTACAAAGTCTAAAGATACTGTATCAACTTTAGTAGATATGTTCTTGAAATAAAAAGCAACGAAAAACGTTGCTTTTTTTATTGAAAAAGGTTGTTTCTCATAAAAAATTGTGTTAGACTATTAGTAGTAGCATAGGGAGTTTTGTATGCTCAAAAATACTAAGACTTATGCTCTAGGAATTTTATGAAAGGAGAAGAAAGATGGAAAGAAATAATGGAAAGATTATTGCCATTGTTGCTTTAGTTGTAGCCGTTATTGGTCTATCACTTGGTTTCGCAGCATTTTCTACTAGTTTACAAATTAGTACAGCTGCAAATGTTAGCCCAGGATCAGGAAACTGGAATGTTGGTTTTTCTGTAGATGGTAATTCTATCGCAGGTCTAACAACTGCAACTACAAAACCTGCAACAACTAGTGGTAACCCAGGTGTTTTAGATATTACTAAGTACACAATTTCTCAAAACACTAATGCTACTCTTAGCACAACATTTGGATCAAAAGTAGAATATGATTTCTATGTTAAGAATGCTGGAACTGCTACTGCATATTTAGATGCTGTTAATTTTAACAACATAATAGTTCATTGTGAAAATGCTTCAGCAACTTCAAGTAACTGGATTGAAGGTTCTTCAAGAGCTGGAACTTTAAGTACTGGTGCAAACACATCTACTATAACAGATACAGATTGCGCTAAGATGTTCGGTGTAACTTTAGAACTTCACAACACAACTTACAGTGCTACACAAACTGGTATAACTGGTAAGTCAATCGCTGGTGGAGCAAATACTCCAGCAAAATTAACTGTTTCTTACTTAGGAACTTCTGGTAGAAATGGTGAAGCTGATGCTATTGCTGAAACACTAGACGGAGATATCGTTGTATCAATTGGTACAATAGCTGTTGAATACAAAAGTACTCCAAATAGCTAATACGGGTATTAATATTAATAAATATATTAAGATATAATTTGCTTTATATCTTAATATACTTTAACAAAATTATTTAGGAGATGAAAGGGATGAAAAGAGGGTATAAGAGATTATTGATTTTTGAAATATCAATTATGATAATTCTTTTTCTAAATAGTTTTGTATCGAGTATATTAAGTTCAAATTTAAAAATTGTATTTTTGGCTTTAATATTATTTCTCTTTAGATTTCTGTTTGGATTTGAAAAAGACAGACACAGACATGCAAAAAGTGTGTGTCTAGAAATTATAATATATCTATTGATATATTTCATACTATATTATTTATCAGGTTTATTAACTGGCTTTGCAATGTCAACAAGATTTACTACTTTTGAAGGAATAGTAAAAATAGTGCTACCTGTTATAATAACAATTCCATTACAAGAAGTCTTACGTTATATGATGCTAAGTAAATCAGAAGGATCTAAGCTACTAGTCGTAATGACGTGTATCTTATTTATCGTATTTGATTTAGTTGGAACATATGATTCTGATACTTTTAGTGGGGCATATCCAGCATTCTTATTTATTGCTACATATTTACTTCCAAGTATTAGTAGAAACATATTTTGTTCATATGTATCAATGAAGAGTGGATACAAACCTACAATATTGTATTTGATGATAATTAGAACATATTCATTCTTTGTTCCAATTATTCCGAACCCAAATGTATATTTATATTCGATTTTTGAGTTAATAACTCCAGCAATATTTATGTATTACATTTATAAGTTCTTTAAGAAGAAACAAGATGAAGAAGTTTTAAGAAGAAAGCAAAAGAGTAAGGCAATTGCCTTAGTATTGCCAACATTGTTAGTTGTTTTCTTAGTTTATATTACATCTGGTTATTTCCATTATCACGCTATTGCGGTTGCAAGTGGTAGTATGACTCCGGCAATATTAAAAGGAGATGTTGTAATAATTGAGAAAACAGATGGTCACTTTGATGATGTTAAAGAAGGCCAGGTAATAGCTTACAAGAAGGATAAGATAATTGTTGTTCACCGTTTGTATAAGAAAATAAAAGTTGGAAATGAGTACTTCTTTTATTCAAAAGGAGATGCAAACGATTTTGTAGATAATTACAAGATAACTGAAGAAATGATGATAGGGGTAGTAAATGTAAGAGTTCCATTCGTTGGATATCCTACAGTATGGTTAAATAATCTATAAAAAGGAGAGTTTTCTAGTGAAAGATACTATGTCTAAGAAAAAGAATAGTGTTAATAGCAAAAGCGTATCTAAGAGTGTATCTAAAAGTGTTAAAAAAGAAGACAGTCAAGTACTTTCAAAAAGCGCTAAAAAAGCAAAAAGAACTAGACACGGAGCATACCTTAGCTATAATACAAGATTAGTGTTTTATATAATATTACTAGTAGTGTTCTTTGCACTTAGCCTTTTCTGTGCTAGAAAAACTTTAATTAAAGAAAATACAAAACCTATTGCTTTTACAGAACAAGAGATTGTAGATTATAAAGTATATTTAAAAGATAATGATTTCTATACAGAAAAGTTCTTACCTAAAAATAGAGCTTATATAGCAAATTTAATAGATTACATAGATGTTGATATGAAATATATATTCCATATTGATGATTTAACTAAAATGAATGTTGATTACAAAGTGGTTGGAGAATTAGTAATTGAAAACTCAGCTGGTTCTAGTAGATATTTTGAAAAGGAATATACAATCGTAGATTCTAAACATAAGAATATAGAAGGAATGAACGAGTTCTTAATAGCTGAGAATGTTAAAGTGAATTATAATTATTATAATGAGCTTGCAAATAGATTTAGAGCATCTTACGGAGTAGAAACTAACAGTTATTTAAGACTATATTTACAATTAAATAAGGGAACAGATAAGAATTTAAGTTATACAATTAGTGAGGGTACTAGAGTTGATTCTGTAACGATACCTTTATCAGAAAGAGCAATTGAAATAAAAATAAACTCTGCTAATAATATATCTTCAAGATTTGTTGTACCTAAACCAAGTATTAGAATTAACACACCATTCTTGGCAGGCGAAGTTCTTGCGTTCTTTATAGCAGCCTTTGCATTAATAAGAGCAATTGGCTATATAACAATGATGATAAAATCAGTTAGTCCTTATGATAAGTTTGTTAATAAAATATTAAAAGACTATGATAGATTAATAATTGAAATAGATACTAATATTAATTTGACTGATTATAATATTATAGAAGTTAGCAAATTTACTGAATTATTAGATGTTAGAGATAATCTAAAAATGCCAATTAATTACTATAATATTGCTAAACATGAAAAAGGTGTTTTCTACATTAAGAATAATGATGACATATATTTATTAACATTGAAAAATGTAGATTTAAAAGGTAAAAAGTTAAAAGAATTATATTAAGATATGCTAAGCATATCTTTTTTAATGTACTAAAATGTGCTATAATTTTATTATAATAAGAGAGGAGAATATATGAAAAAAAGAGAAAATACGAATTATGTTGTTTTAGCGTGCATTTCTGTTGTTTTATGTATTCTTTTCTTATCAATAGGTTGGGCTGCTTTTCAGTCTACTTTTAATATAAGTAACTTATATGCGACAGTAAGAATAGATAGAGATATAAGAGTAACAGGGATACAAGTAACTTCTACTGCAAACTCAGGAAGATCTAATTATGAGGAATATAATGTAAGTAGTATATATAGTACAGCGTATTTACCTAATCAAAATTCAACAATAACATATAAGGTAGAGGTAGCAAATGTAGGAAATGTAATGCAAGGTATATATGATATAGAAGAGATATACAAGATAGTTGGTACTAATACAGATTCGGATTTAGAGATTAAGAGTACAACATTAGTACTAAAAAGTGCATTGTGTGATGACGAAAGAAGTAGTATATGCTTTGGATCAGTATCAACATTTGATATAACAATAGGATATAAGGCAAACGGATATGATGGGACACATAATACACATTTAGTAACATTAAATTTTGATTTTAGAAGAGTATTTGATATAAATTATTATGGATTTGCGAATACAAGTGGGTTAGCAAGCAGTATGATACAGGGTGATACAAAGACAATAACATTTAATTCAACAACAGGAATACCAGCAAATACAACAACAACAGGGGCAACTGGAAGCTATAATTCAGCAGCAAATACATTAACATTATCAAACATAACAGTAACAGGAATAAATGATACAATAAATGTATCAAGACACTATGGAATAACATATTCAGGATTTACTGGAAGTACAAGTAATTTACCAACAAGCATTATATATAGTGGTGGAACAGTAACAATAGATAGTACTGCTGGATACCCAGATAGTATAACAGTAACAGGAGCAACAGGAAGTTATGATGGAACAACACATGTAATAACAATATCTACTATCACTGGAGACATTACAGTAACTGCTTCATATAACAGTAATGGAAGTGGTACTTGGAATGATCCATATAGAGTAACAAGCAGTACTTATGATTATAGCAATTTATCTGCTGCTAGTTATGAATTTGTAAATCTTCCAGGATCACCAAGAATAACAGTTGATTCTAATAATAAAATAACGAAATATGAATTACAAGATACTGGTACTGGTGTTAATGCAAATAATGCTCCTATGGAAAGCGGAGTTCTTGCATTTGATTATGCTAAAGTAACTATTGATTTAGATTTTACAGCTAATTTTAATGATTCTGGTAACTATTATAAATGTGTTTTATCAGCATTATCTAGTTCAAATAATAGTACATATTCTGGATTTAGGTTATGGAATAAGAAAAAAGGTATGATGTATGTAAATACAATGAATAATCAATCTGTGTCATCTAATGGTGCAGGTGGATATCAAATAATTGATTTTAATGTAGGTAATACATATGGAAGTAGAAGTCAAAGATACAAATTAAGAATTATTTTTGACCCTAGCACTGATGAATTAAGTCTTACAATAAGCCCAATTAGTGTTGATGCGAATGGAAATGTAACAACACTTGCAACTTACAATGAAACAGGATCAATTACAACAATAACAAGTGCAATGAGAAGTGCAACTATAACTATTGGTGGTAATGGAGTTAATAGCAATCATAATATGGAAAATTTAACTATACATGGATTAAGTGTTATAAAAGGATAGAGAAATACATTAAACAAATCTTAAAAAAGGAGGGAAAGTTAAATGAGAAAGATTAGAAAAGATAAAAAAATTAATTATATAACTTTATCTTCATTTTTGATTGTATTATGTGCAGTTTTATTATCAATAGGATGGTCAGCGTTTCAGTCAACATTTAATATAGGTAACCTACTTGCAACAGTGAGAATTGAAAGAGATGTAAGAATTACAGGAATTAGTATAGATGGGGTAACATCATCTGCACTTTCCAATTACGAAGAATTCAATGTTAAAAATATATACTCTTCTTTATATTTACCTAATGCATCTTCTACTGTTACTTTTGATATAGAAATAACAAATCTTGGGAATTCAGAAGTTGGTATACAAGATATAATTGGATTACCTTCTAACTTGCAATATACATTAAATAATTATACTTTGGAGAGCGTTTTATGCGATGATACTGAAACATTATAAATGGTAATATTCGAAAGGAGGAAGCAATATGAGAAGAAGAAAGCAAGATAAATCAGTAAATTATCTTCGTTTAATGTGTGTTACTATCTTTTTCTCTGTATTATTTTTGTCAATTGGATGGGCAGCATTTCAATCAACATTTAATATAAGTAATTTATTAGCAACAGTAAGAATAGATAAAGATATAAGAGTTACTAATGTTCAATCATCAACAACTGCAAATTCTGGAAGATCAAATTATGAAGAATATAATGTAAGTAGCATTTATAGTACACTTTATTTACCAAATGCAAATTCAACAGTTACATTTACTGTTGAGGTTACAAATGTTGGAAATGTAATGCAAGGAATTTATGATATAGAAGAGATATACAAGATAATAAATACTGATACAAATTCTAATCTAGAGATCAAGAATACAACATTAGTTTTAAAGGAAGCACTATGTGATGATCAAAATAGTAGCTTATGTAAGCTGGGGTCAGTATCAACATTCAATATAACAGTAGGTTATAAGAATAATGGATATGATGGAACTAATTTGACTCACTTAGTAACATTGAATTTTGATTTTAGAAGAGTATATGGAATAGCATATAATGGATTTTCAAATACGAGTGGCTTACCAACTCAGATGATGTATGGTGATACAAAAGTAATTACATTTAATAACACAACCGGAATACCTGGCAATGTAGTTGTTGCAGGAGCAACTGGTAGTTATTCTAGCCCAACTCTTACATTATCAAATATTACTATACAAAACACACAAGATTCAATAGTTGTTACAAGAGGATATTCGGTTTCTTATGTTGGATTTGCTGGTAATACGAGTGGCTTACCTTCTGGTATGACTACATCTGGGGGAACAATTACATTTAATAATACATCAGGTATTCCAACGAACGTTATAGTAACTGGAGCAACATATAGTTATAGTAACCCACCAAATCTAGTATTATCCAATTTAACTAGTAATGTAGTTGTTAGCAATGCGTACCCAGTTACTTATGTAAGTTTTACTGGAAGTACAAGCGGTTTACCTTCTGCAATAGCAGTAACAGGAGGAACAATTACATTTAATAACACATCCGGGATACCTGCTAGTGTTACTGTAACAGGAGCAACAGCTGATTATAATAATCCACCAAATTTAGTATTATCAAATATTACTGGAAGTGTAACAATTACAGCTACATTTAATGGAAATGTTGAGGTAATTGATAATGGAGATGGAACAACCACAACAAATACATCTGTCGTAGCCGAAAATCCAGATGGATCTACAACTACAACAATCAATTCGGTTACTACTGATAGTCAAGGTAACGTAACATCTACTTCTGAGACAGAGACAACAGAAAATACAAATGGTACAGTAGTATCAACTACAACAAACTATGATGCACAAGGTAATCCAACATCTGGAAGCACTTCAAATACTGATACACATGGTAATACTAATACCCAAGAAGTCGAGTATACTTCAAATGGTGACTCGTATGTAAGTGGATATACTATCGATACATCAGGTAACTCAAGTGGTGGTGAGGTAGTAGCGTCGCTAGATACAGGAATGATAGTTTTCGATGGTAAAGGTTTTGAAATGACTTTAGTATTTAAGTGTAATTTAAGTCAGAACGTGGGTAATAATATATTTGGTGCAATACAAAGTGTAAATAATAAATATGCTGGATTCAACTTAGCTATACCTTCAAGTGCTAAAGTAAATATGTATGCAGGTAAGAATAGTTCATTATATTCAAGTGGTGCGATTGGTTCAAATATTCACTCAAATGGTCAATATTGGTCTATATCTTCAGCTAATAATAGCAAAGTTACTGAGTATACTCTTACTATGACGTATCTTCCTAAAAACTATGGAACAAATACTAATACAAAATATGGATATGTTTCAGTATCACTTACTCCAGTCCAAACTTCTGGAAGTAACTATTATCAGCAAAACCCATTTGAGAAGGTTTCGGCAAATATTCCTGAAGATCTTGAAAATGCAACATTTACTCTTGGAGGTAATGGAATAAATTCTAATTATGATATGACAGGTTTTGAAGTAATATCTTTTGAGGTTCATAAAATATAGTTATATATAAAAGGAAATATGTTATGTATTTCCTTTTTTTAATGTATCTAAAATGTTATAATTTATATGTAGAGGTAATTATGAATATAAGTGGTTTAGATAATAAAGTATTAATTATTAAAGATGAAGCCAAAGAAGGTTTTATTAATCTTTTGAGTGGTAAACTCATTAACGTTAAATTAATTACTTTGTCTGAATTTAAAAAGAAATATTTTTTTGATTATGATAATAAAACTATATATTATATCTGTAAAAAGTATAAAGTAATACCAGAAATAGCTAAAATATATATTAATAATTTATATTATATAAGTAAATTAATTGATGATGATAAAGTAAAATTTTTATATGATTTAAAGAATGAATTATATAAGAATAATTTATTATATGAAAACAAATTATTTAGAGAATTTATTAAAAATAGTGAAATAATTTTATATGATCTTGAAGATATTGATGAGTTCTATTTGAATGCTTTTAAAGAGTTAAATGTTAATTATATAAATTTAGAGGGGGAAATAATTAAAAAAGATATATATTCTTTTTCCACTTTGGAAGAAGAAATATCTTTTGTTGCTTCATCTATATGCAAGTTAATTAAAAGTGGAGTAAGTATTAATAAGATTAAACTATGCAATATTATTGAGGGTTACATATTTGATATATCTAAGATTTTTAAACTATTTAATATTCCAATTGAGATTAATGATGGTAAGAGTGCTAAAAGCATTGGAATTGTTAAAAAGTTTAAAGAATTATACTGCAGTAATATTGAAGAAACTATAGACAAACTCAATGAATATGTATTTACAGAGTCTGATGAATATTATTATAAGAAAATTGTAAATATAGTTAATTCTTATAATTTTTGTGACGATTATGAAGAAGTCAAAGACTTTATATTTAATGAAATTGATAAGATTAAGGTTAAAACTAATGATTTGTTAAACGCTGTAGAAGTTATTGATTTTAAAAATTCGTTTATACCTGATGATGAATATGTGTTTATGCTTGGTTTTAATGAGGGAGTAATACCTACTGATTTTAAAGATGAGGATTATTTAAGCGATGAGATTAGAACTAAATTAAATATAAGTACTTCTTTTGATTTGAACGAAAAAGAAAGATATTATTTAAAGAAGAAAATATCTTTAGTAAAGAATTTAATTGTTACTTATAGTAGAAAAGATAACAAAACAACTTTATATAGATCTAGTTTATATGATGAAGAAATATTCGATGAAAAAGAATATGAAACTGGTTTTAATGATTCAAATGCTTTTAATAAGATAATTCTTCTTAAAGAAAAAGATTTAAATAATAAGTATAATGTGTTAAGTAATAATCTATATAGATTGAATTCTCATTATAAAGATGAAGATTATTTAAGTTATGATAATAAGTTTAAAGGAATAGATTCTAAAAAGATGTATGATTATATAGGTAATAAGTTAACATTATCTTATTCAAGTATGAATACATATTATGAGTGTGCCTTCAAGTATTATTTAGATAATATAATTAAAGTAAATAAGTTTGAAGATACATTTGAAATGACTCTAGGTAATATATTTCACCACATTTTATCAAGATGCTTTGCAGATAACTTTGATTTGCATAAAGCTTGGGAAGAAGAAGTAGAAAATAGTAAGTATCCTTTTAATGAAGTAGATAAGTATTTTTTAAAAGGCTTATATAATGAATTAGAATTAACTGTTGATGTAATTAATAATCAAATGAAGTATTGTTCATTGAATAATTCTTTATATGAAAAAAGAATAACTATACCTATTAATCCTCATTTAAATGTTAATTTTATTGGCTTTGTAGATAAAATTATATATGGTGAAGAAGATGGTAATGTTATCGCAGTAATTATTGATTATAAGACAGGTATTCAAAAGTTTAATATAAATAATATTAAATATGGTTTAGATATGCAGTTACCGGTATATGCTTATTTAATAAAGAAATCTAATATATTTGATAAAGTTATAATAGGTGGTTTTTATCTTCAACATATTCTTGATAATAAAGTTGATGTAAATGAAAGAAAAGAATCATTAAAGCTATTAGGTTACTCTAATAGTGATCCTGATATACTTAAATATTTTGATTCTAATTATGTCAATTCTCAAGTTATTAAAGGGTTAAGGGTAAATAATGATGGTAGTTTTTATGCTAAATCTAAAGTGATTTCAAATTCTGAAATAGATGAAGTTACTGATACTGTTCATGATAAGATAATTAATGCTAGTGAAAATATACTTAAAGCTAAATTTGATATAAACCCAAAAGATTTAGGTAATGAAACAACATGTAGATATTGTAAGTATAGAAGTATATGTTATATGAAAAACGAAGATATTATTTCTTTAGGAGGTGATAATAATGAACTGGACTAAAGAACAATTAGATGCAATTAATAAAACTGGGACTAATATAATAGTTAGTGCTGGTGCTGGTTCTGGTAAAACATCTGTATTGACTGAAAGAGTAATAAATAGAATTAAAACTGGAACTCACATTAATGAATTGTTAATATTAACCTTTACTAGAAATGCAGCTGATGAAATGAAATATAGAATAAGAAAAAGTTTATCTTCATATAAAAATGAACTTAATCTTTTAAATTCTTCATATATAACTACATTTGATTCATATGCATTATCTATTTTGAAGAAATATCATTATTTACTTAATATATCTAAAGATATAGAGATAACTGATGAAAGTTTAATAAATGCTGAAAGTATAAAAATATTTGATGAAGTATTTGATAGTTTCTATTTAAAGAATAGTGATAAGTTTTATAAATTAGTTGATAAATACTCCATTAAAAATGATAAAGATTTAAGAAGAAATATAATGATAATTTCTAAGAATATTGGTTCAATGTTTGAATATGGTAATTATATAAGCTTTATTAGAAATAAATTCTTTTCTGACGAATATGTTGATAGTATTATTGATGAATATAAGTCTTTTTTAGAAACTAAAAGAGATGCTATAAGAGAAGAATATGAAAATATAAAAAGTATATTGCCAGAAGATTATATAAATCAAATAGATGAAAGTATAAATAATTTATTAAGTATAGATTTAGATAAATTATATTTAATTAAAGATATATCATTTAGTAGACTTTCAGGAGTATCAGATTATGAAAGAAAGCAAAGAGATAATCTTAAATTATTAGTTGATAATATATTAAGTTATAATGAATATGGTTCTTTTGAAGATATTAAGAACGAGATAATGTTATCAAGAGATAATATCAATACAATACTTGATATAACTGAAGAATATTTATCTAAATTAGAAGCGTTTAAAAAGGAAAATAATATTTATACATTTAATGATGTTGCTTCTTTATCTAGTAAAATATTAAAAGAAAATGAAAGCATTAGAGAAGAGATAAAGCATTCATTTAAAGAAATAATGATTGATGAATATCAAGACACTAATGATATCCAAGATATGTTTATTAAATTAATCTCTAATAATAATGTGTATATGGTTGGTGATATAAAACAATCTATATATAGATTTAGAGGTTCTAATCCAAGTTTATTTCAAGAAAAATATGATTTATATTCAAAAGGTATAAATGGTATTAAGATAGATTTAGTAGAGAATTTTAGATCTAGAGAAGATATAGTTAAGAGTATTAACAGTATATTCGAGCTTATTATGGATAATTATATTGGTGGAGCAGATTATAGAGTTTCACATCAAATGAAATATGGTAATAAGTTTGTATATGATAAATATATATATGATAAAAATTATTATTTAAATGTATTATGTTATGATGAAGATAAGAATTTTAGTAATAATGAAATAGAGATATTTACTATTGCTAAAGACATTAAGGAAAAGATTAATAGTAATTATCAAATATATGATAAAGATTTAGGTAAGATGAGAAATGTAAGATACAGCGATTTTTCTATTATCTTAGATAGAGGAACTTACTTTGATAGCTTTAAAAAAGTTTTTGAGTATGAATCAATTCCTTTAACTATTTTAAAAGATGAGAATGTATCGAATAATACAGATATTTATCTAATAAAGAATATAATTGATTTTATAATTAGAATAAGTAAAAAAGAGTTTGATGTATCATTTAGATTTGATTTTATGAGTATAGGAAGAAGTTTCTTATATGAAATGAATGATCAAGATATATTTGATGCTATCAGTGAAAATAAGATTGAAGATACTATCTTATATAAAGATTTATCAAACATAGAATTAACTAATTCTAAAACTTGTTTAGATATACTAAAAGAAGTTTTAGATGTTACTGATTTTTATAACAAGATTAATAAAATTGGTAGTTATAATGATGTAAATGAAAGAATTAAAGCAATATATAATGTAACTAAAAACTATTCTAATCTGGGGTATGACATATATGAATTTAATGATTCTTTAGATGATATATTAAATTCTGATATGGAAATTAAGTATTCTAATAATTTAGAAAATGGTGATGCAGTTATAATACTAACAATACACGGTTCTAAAGGTTTAGAGTATCCAATATGTTATTATGCTGATCTTGCTCATAGATTTAATATTGACGATCTAAAGAAAAAAATAATTGTTAATAATAAGTATGGAATAATAATAAGTAATGAAGATAATGAAGATTCAGTTCTTAAAAAGCTATATAAAGAATATGAAAAGAAAGAAATTATAAGTGAGAAGTTAAGATTATTCTATGTAGCTCTTACTAGAGCAAAAGAAAAGATGATTATAGTTATTCCTAGTAAAGAAATTGATAGCATTTCTAAAGATGATTCTGGTTTAATAAGCAAGAATGAAAGATTAAAGTATAACTCTTTAGCTGATTTTATATATAGTATAAAGGATTCTTGTAGTAAATATTTCAAGAGTATTGATTTAAAAGATTTAGACCTTACAAAAGAATATTTATATAATAAGAATAATTTAGATGAATTAAAAGATAGTGAAGATAACATATATGTAGAAGAAATTAATATTGGGAATAATGTTATCGAATCTAAGCATTTTTCTAAAGAGCAGCATAAATTTATAAGTAAAGAAGTACAAGAAAAAATGGATTTTGGTACTAAAGTTCATGAAGTATTAGAGTATATTGATTTTAAAAACTATAATCCTAAATTAATAGGTGACTTATATATAAGAGACAAAGTGACTAAGTTTATTAGTTCTCTTAAAAATATTAAAGAAGCAAAAATATATAAAGAGTATGAATTTAATTATAAAGATTCATTTAATAATTATACTGGTGTTATAGACTTAATGCTTGAGTATAATGATCATATAGATATAATTGATTATAAGCTTAAGAATATTGATGATGAAGCATATAAAAATCAATTATTAGGATATAAGAAATATATAGAAATGATTAGTTCTAAGAAAGTAAATGTATATCTATACTCAATAATTGATGAATCTATAAAACAAATAGAAGAGTAATCTCTTCTATTTTATATTCATAAATTTTACTATTTCATCATAAATGTTCATTTCTTCTGCATATGTAAGTAGTAAATCTATATTTTTGTTTTCACTACTTAAATATTTATTTATAATTCTTTTTACTTGTTTTATATCAAATCTTCTATAAGATCTTATTATGTCTATAATAGTTCTTTCTAGATCATAAACTTTAACTGTATATCCATTTTTATCTTCAATTTCTTTAAGACCTATTTCATACCAATTTCTTTTTATATAAAACATATTAAATCTATAAAATCCATCTGCATATACATTATTAACGCAAGTAGCTTCTATAAATTCTGGTTCTTTTGAAATAAAACCTTGTAAATATAGAGAAGTCATATGTGAATAAACTATTTTTGGAAATCTAAGAGCATATGTGTAATATACATCTTCTTTTGTTTTTCTTCCAACGTATATTCCTCTTTCAACATTTCTAATTTCGCCATAATCAACTAGCCATCTTAAGTAATCTCTTGCGATTTTGTTTTCAGTTATTTCTTTTGTTGTAAGATATCCTTTGTTCTTATTAAGCAAGTAAAATATCTTCTCTCTATTTGAGAAAAGTCTTCCATTTCTTTTAAATTTTTTCTTTACACTTACAAAATAAGTGCTGTCATTATTTCCATCCATATTTACACTATATCATTTATCATTGAATTTGTCAAATTTATACTATTTTAAAAAAGAGTTTTAAACTCTTTTTAACTTTCTTTTAGAAAATATTAACATTATAAATGTAATAAAACCTAGGATAAATAATACAGTTAATTCAATAATGGAAGTCATATTATTAAGTTTTATTTTATTATCAATTGATTTATATTTATTTATTAATTTTAATGCCTCTTTATCTTTATTTTCTATTTCAGAATAATTATTAAAATATTCTTTTGTTTCTTTAACAATATTATTATATTCTTTGCTTATCTTTTTACTAGTAAGTGTACCATATAAATCATTCTTTTTATTTTTTAAATATACTTCTTTTAATTTTGTAACATTTTCAGTTATTTTATATAAATTAGGAACTTCATTTGGTAATTTATAAGTATTATTAATTTTATTATATGCAGCAGCTATATCATAAAGTTTATTTTCAGAATTTTCTAAGCCTACTAGATCAAAACCATAGTATAGTCCATCTATTTCTCCCATTGGTATTGTTATAGCAGGTACTCCCAAAACAGGCGCTATATGAGAAGCGTTTGAATTGATAGTTGAATTTCCAATTTTAGTTATTTTGTTACTTAGAGTTGGGTATATAACTGCATCTAATTTATTATCTTTAAATAATTTTTCATAAGCTTTTTTATAAGGCTCTTTTAAATTTTTATATTTTTGATATACACTACTATCTACTTTTGTTCCACAATCATCATTATATATCCATAAACTATAAACATGTCCTTTTGAATTAGCAAGTGAAGTAAAATTTTTAATAGTTCCAGTAGTATTTTTTATATATTGATTAAATGAATTACACATAGTCCATCCAGCTGCTGAATTATTTGATATATCACTATATGAGCCTTTCCAAAAGTTATCAATTTCTATAATTTCTGCACCATTATTTTTTAAAACTTTGACTGTATCATAAAATAAATCTTTAATATCATTATTTGTTTTTTCAAGTCCATATCCATTTCCATCTAAAAATTGTTTTAATACTCCTATTCTTTTTCCTTTTAATGAAGCGTTTTTATTTATATATGTATTTTCATCTTTTCCTTGCATTACAGCAAGTAATAAAGCATTTTCTTTAGCGGTTCTAGTCATCGGACCAGCTATATCTCTTGTAATATCATAGTTAATAATTCCATTATTAGAAACACTATTAAAAGTTGGACGCATTCCGTATAAATTATTAGCGGAAGATGGTCCCCTAACTGACATATTTGTATCTGTACCAATACCGAGAGTTGCGAAGTTCAAAACTACAGAAACGGCAGATCCTCCAGAAGAACCATAACTCGAATAATCTATATTATATGCATTTCTAACTGTTCCATATGAACTAACTGAAGAACTAGCCATTAATGCAAATTCACTCATATTTGCTTTTGCAATTATAATAGCACCTTTATCAATTAAGTTTTGTATTAGTTTTGCATTATTATTAGGATAATTATCTGATAAACTTTTAGTACCAGCAGTAGTAGGAATGCCATATACATCAATATTATCTTTTACAATAATAGGAATTCCAAAAAGTAATGATTTTCTTCCTTCTTTTTTATAAGTTTCATCACATTTTTTAGCTTCTTCTATAGCAGTCTCATTTATTGTTATTATTGATTTATAATTTTTGTCATATTCATTTATTCTATCTAAATATAATTTAGTGATAGTTTCATAATTTATTAAATCATTATCAACTGCTTCTTGTAATTCAAAAACATCCATTTTTGTAATATCAATTACTGATTCAGTTAATGCATTTATATTTATAATTGAAAAAAATAATAAAAATATTATTAAAAATACCTTTTTCATTCATACCTCTAACAGTCTTAATTATAATTTATTGTAGTATTTTAGTCAATTTTGTTGTAAAATTAAATTGGTGAGGTTTATGTATAAATATGACGAAATTTTAATGGGATATGAAGCTGCAGCTTTAAGGTTTTTAACAGAAGAATGTGGATTTACTAATGAAGATGCTTTAAAGTTTTTAAAAAGATATTGGCAAAGAAAAGAGTATGAAAAACTTGCTTTAAGCATGGAAACAGATGTAACTGTTGTAGAAGATGAATTAAAAGAAATGAATAGTGAAATAGATATGATGATTAATAATTCTAAAAGTAAATAGGAGGGTAGAGGGTATATGAAAAAAATATTATTAAGTGTAGTATTAATATTTATGATTTTTACATTAACTGCATGTGGTAATGATGCTTTAAAGTTTAAAGAAGATTATGAATCAATGAATGGAAAGGTTAATGTTTCTGGTAAAGAACATAGAACAGTAGAAATATCTGAAGAGAATCCATTTGTTTATGCAACTGATGAAGAAATAGTTAAGATGATTGAAAACAATGAAACATTTTATGTTTATTTTGGCTCTACATTATGTCCTTGGTGTAGAAGTGTAATTGAAAAGTTTATTGAAGTTGCAAATGAAAAAGGTGTTAAAAAAGTATATTATGTAGATATTTGGGATTCTGAAGGCAATGAAATTATGAGAGATAAATATAAAGTAAATGATGAAGGAACACTAGAAGTAGTTGTAGAAGGTACAGAATCTTATAGAAAATTACTTGCATATTTTGATAGTGTTTTATCTACTTATAACTTAACTGTTGATGGAAATAAGATATCAACTGGAGAAAAAAGAATTTATGCTCCAAACTTTATATATGTTGAAGATGGAGAAGCAAAAGATTTAGTAGAAGGAATATCTGATAAGCAAAAAGATTCAAGAGAAGAATTAACAGAAGAAATGTTAAAAGATGAAGAAAATATATTTAATAATTTCTTTAAAGAATCAGATGTTTGTAAGATAGATAGCAAATGTTAAAAAAATAACTCAGAAACTTCTGAGTTTTTATATGTCTTTAAATAATTATATCATATATTTAATTTAATAAAAACAATTGTATTTTTATTCTTAATAATATAAAATGTTAGAGTGAGGTAAGGTGAAAATATGTATGATGTTGTTATAGTAGGAGCAGGTCCTGCTGGATTATTCTCTGCATATGAGTTAATAGAGAATAATCCAAAATTAAAAATATTATTATTAGATAAAGGCAAATTTGCAGATCATAGGGATTGCCCTATGAAAAAAACTGGGGTTTGCGTTAATTGTAACCCTTGTGGAATATTATCTGGTTATGGTGGAGCAGGAACTTTTTCTGATGGTAAATTAAATTTTATTCCTAAATTAGGCAAATCAGATTTATTTAAATATATGTCAATAAGTGAAGCTAATAAATTAATAGATGATACAGAAGAGGTATTTAATAAATTTGGTATGGATAGTGATGTGTATCCTACTAATATGGATGAAGCAAGAGAAATACAAGAGAAAATTGCTAAAGTAGGTGCTAATCTTTTAATTATCAAGCAAAAGCATTTAGGCAGTGATAAATTACCTCATTATATAGACATGTTTACTAAATATCTTAAAGATAAAGGTGTAGAAGTATTAGAGAATGCTGATGTTACTGATATAGATGGAAAAGATGAATATAAAGTGACTTATAAAGTAGGTAATAAAGAAAATGTTATAAATTCAAAGTATGTAATAGTTGCTCCTGGTAGAACAGGTGCTAAATGGATTCAAGAACTTGCAGATAAATATAATATTCCGTATGTTTCTCAAAGTATTGAAATAGGTGTAAGAGTTGAAGTTAGAAAAGAAATATTAAAAGATATGTGTAATGTTATATATGATCCAACTATATTTATTAAAACAGATACATATAATGATCAAATAAGAACATTTTGTACTAATCCAGAAGGATTTGTTTCTAAAGAAAATTATTATGGATATATTTGTGTAAATGGTCATGCTTTAAAAGATGTTAAGTCAAATAATTCAAATTTTGCATTTATATCTAGAGTTAATCTAACAGAGCCATCTACTAATACTAGAGAATATGGAGAATCTATTGCTAAGATAGCTAATACTCTAGGTAATGGTAAGCCAATTGTTCAAACATTAAGAGATTTAAGGCAAGGAAGACGCTCTAATATGGATAGAATTAATAAAGGATTTATAGAACCAACCCTTAAAGATGTAGTTGCAGGTGATCTTGCATTAGTTTTACCTCATAGAATAATAATAAATATTCTAGAAGGTTTAGAAACTTTAGATAAAATAATACCTGGTGTTAATAATGGAGAAACATTATTATATGGACCAGAAATAAAATTCTTTAGTAATGAAATAACAACAGATAATAACATGAAACTTGAAGATCATAACATTTATTTTATAGGTGATGGAGCAGGTAAAGCTGGCAATATAGTTACTGCTGCTGCTACTGGTTTGGTTGCTGCTAGAGATATACAAAAAAGAATTAATTCAACTGATAAGTAGTTCTAAAGACTCTATCATCAGAACAATACTCCATAACAAACTTATTATCTTTTTTACATATAATTATTCCAATAGTATTATTCTGATATAAAGATTTAATATTAGAATCAATATAATGCATATAGGTTTCTATTTGACCTATATGTTCTTTTTTTAATTCAGTAACTTTTAGTTCTATACAGACATAACAATTAAAATTTATATTAAATAATAATAAATCAATATAATTATATCTATCGCCCAAAAGAATAGGGTATTCATCTTTAACAAATGAATAACCGCTACCTAATTGTTCCATAAATCTAGATATATCATTCAATATAAATTCTTTTAATGCATTTTCATTAAATCTATTTATATCTTTGTTATAAGTGTTAATAATTATTGGGTTTAATATATTATCTTTAATATTTACTTCTTTATTGCTTATTAATTTATTTTTAGTCTCATCACTTAATCTTTCATATTCTTTGGATTTAATTATATCTTCAAGTTTTCTTTTACTTAAATTATACTCAATACATTTATTAATATAATAATTAATCTTATTCTTATCTTTTAAGGGCAATAATATTCTATAGTGAGACCAACTCAATTGGTGCCCCAGTGGGGCACCTTTTTGAAATAGATAGAATTGTCTCATCCTTTTAAGCACGCTTACTGTATAACCTTTACCTAATTCTTTAGTTAATTTAATGGAATATTCTTTGATTAAATGATTGCCATATTTAGCTCTTTTCTCCCCACCTTGAGCATCAATTAATAATTTACCAACATTATAATAACTCATTAAATCATTTCTATTTTTATAATAATCTTTAACTTTCTTGTATGCTTCATTACTAATTAATATGTTTTTTATTTCATCATAATAATTCACCTTAACACCTCCATATAAAAAGACATATCTCTTATGTCCTCTATTATAATTATACGCCATCTATATACCAAAACACTTTTTTTGAAACAAAAAACTTTCAAAACCTTGCAATATATATATATATATATACTATAATACTCTTAGATAATATAGGAGTTTTAATATGGAAAATAATGAAGTAAGTAAAAGTAATAAAATAAAAATAATAGTAATAACTGCATTAATATTTTTAGTAAGTATAGCAGGAATATCATATGCATATTTTACAATCCAAATAACAGGAAATGATACAGCGTCATCTATGAGACTAAGAACAGCAAATATGAGTTTAGTATATAATGATGTACAAATAGTATCAGGAGAGTATGCAACTCCAGGATGGACAGATACTAAAACATTAACAGTAACAAATAATGGTAATGTGAATGCATATTATAATATAATATGGAGATATTTAACAAATGAAATAACAAATAATGAATTAGTAATAAGTGCAACTTGCTCATCTTCTTCAGGAAGTTGTTCTAATATATCAGAGACAGCAGTACCAACATATACAACTGAAACACATAATGTTGGAGTAACACTTGGTATATCAATAGCACCAGGAGTAACACATACATATACATTAACAGCATTATTCAAAGAAACAGGAAGTAATCAAAACTATAATCAAAATAAATACTTTAATGGAACACTTAACATAGAAGAGTATGTATTAAAAAGAAGCGGAACAGATTCAACAACAGGCTTACCAGTAGTAAGAATAGGTTCAGAAGAATTTTATGATATAACAAATGCAATAAACTATACAAATTTAATAAATACAAATGGAAACATATATAATTATGCAGCAGATAAATCAATATTGTTAGCAAAATACAGTTTATATGTAGGACAGAATTGTACAGCTGATGGCAGTTCATGTACACCAATAAGTACATCAGCAAGTGGATATGGATTACAAAGTGTAGATGCAAAAGGATATGTAGATAATTCAACACCAAGAGTAGGAGTAGTGCCATTCTCAGGATCAAGTAATAGTTATGGTTATTGGTATGACAGTGCAAATAGTACAATATATTCAACATATGGAACATATACAAATAATGCAAATAATATATATGATGCAGATCGTGTAACAGCACCAAACTATAGTGTAGCATTTAATAATAATGCAGGAAATGCAAATTACAGTATAGCATATTATGTAGAAGAATATGTAAATAGATTAGGAATAGGGGCGTCAGGAAGATTACTTACATATACAGAAGCAAATGCAATGACACAAGTTCAAAGAACTAATGGAGCACAATATTGGTTGGGTTCGGCTTACTTCAGTAACAGCGTGTGGCGTGTGAGCACTGGTGGTGACTTGGGCGGCAACAACTTCAACAGCGCGAACAGCAGCGGGGTTCGCCCGGTTATAGTTGTCTCAACATCTGATATCGGTGCATGATAATGCACCTAGGAGCGAGTTTCCGGAGGAAATCGGTCCTGCTCAAAATTTTTGTGGCCACGGAGATCCACGAAGTGGTTCAAAAATTTTATAGTAAATACGCCCTTTAGGGCGAGAATTAAATTTTGGTATTATTTAATAAATAAATAATATAGGGAGTGCTAGTATAGGTTCCCGGTTATCTTTTTTGATTTCTGGTTGGGTTAGGTTAACAATAACAACAATGTGTGGTATACATATTATGATGGCACCTTGTACGACTACCACTTCTACTATGCTGATGGCTTTGGCGTTCGTCCAATTATAGTAGTAAATACTTCTGATATACAAATTAGTTAATAAATTATAAATAGTACTTAAGTACTATTTTTTATATTAAAAAAATAATTAATATGTTGTATAATTATTAATGAAAGGATGTGTATATGAAAAGTTTTAAAAGTGCTTTATTAGGTGTGATTTTGGTTGGTGTTGGTATTATATTATGCCTTAATGAATTTGGTTTAACTGACATTAATATATTTTTTAAAGGATGGTGGACTTTATTTATAATAGTTCCTTCTTTAATAAGTATATTTAGTGATAAGGAGAAAACTGGAGGAATAATTGGGTTGTTTATAGGTGTAGTTTTGTTATTATCTATAAATGATATTATTGATTTTGATATTATATTAAAATTAATATTCCCAGTTATATTAATTTGTATTGGATTATCTATTATTTCTAAAAACATACTAAATAAAGATGTTTCAACAAAGATTAATGAATTAAATGAAAAGAGTATTAAAGAAGGTACTTATTGTTCGACTTTTTCTTCTCAAAATATTAATGTTGATGAAGAATTTGGTGGATGTAAGTTAGATGCTATTTTTGGAGGAATTAAATTAGATTTAAGAAATTCTAAAATTAAGAAAGATGTAGTTATTAATGCTAGTGCAATATTTGGTGGAATTGATATTTATGTTCCTGAAGGTGTAGATGTTAAAATTAAATCAACATCAATATTTGGAGGAGCTTCTAATAAATCTAATAATGAAGTGGATGAAAAATCTCACACAATATATGTTAATGCAACTTGCTTATTTGGAGGTGTTGATATTAAATGACAACTCTACAAAAGGTAATTAAATATTGTGCAATAGGTTTAGCAGTATTTATTTGTTTATTAATAGTAAGTGCTGTAGTAAGTGGTGTAAAAGTATTTACTGGAGTATTTGATTATATAAGAAGTGATAAAACAGAGGAAGTTAAAGATAATAACTATAGTGAAGTAATTAAGGTAGAAAATGAAATAAATGCATTAGACTTAAATTTAAAAGGTGCTAGTCTAGTAATTAAACCGGGTAGTGAATTATCAGTTGAAGTAAATGATAAAAATATAAAGGTTTCTCAAAATGATAATATATTAAAAATTGTTGATAGAAGTAATAAACTTGTTAATAAAGATGTTAGGAATTTGGTTATTACTATACCTTTAAATATTTCGTTTGATAATGTAAAAATAGAAACAGGAGCAGGTAAAGTATCAATTGATGGTATTAATACTAGGATATTAGATATGGAACTTGGAGCAGGGTCTGTTTTATTAGAAAATATTTCTTCTGATAAAACATCAATAGAAACAGGAGCAGGTAATGTTAATATTAAAAGTTCAATGTTAAATAATTTAGATTTAGAATTAGGTGTTGGTGAAATTAACATAGATTCTGATATAACAGGTACAAGTTCTATTGAATGTGGAGTAGGATCACTTAAATTAAATTTAAATTATCCATCTTCAATGTATAAATTAGATCTTGAAAAAGGTTTAGGTGAAATATCTGTTAATGGAAATAAGATATTAAAAAATACAATTATAGGCGATGGGGATAATTATATTAAAGTAGAAGGTGGAGTTGGAAGTATTAAAATTAATACTTTAGAAGAATAGAAGTAAAAAATTACTTCTTTTTTTTGAAATAATGAAATGATATACTATAAATAAGTGGTGGTAATATGTTTAGTAAAAATAATTTAAAGTATATTTTAATACTTTCTTTAGGATTCTTTTGGTGTAGTTCGTTATATTTAACTCAAGAACAATTTTTAACTAATTATGCAAGTACTGAGTTTGTTAATATAGTTGAACTATTATTTGGAAGTATATCTATGGTATTAGGTATTTTAACTTTTGGATTATTATATAGGAAAAATATTAATGTTAAAAATACTTATTTAGTATTTATAGTATTGTCAATTATTTCAATGATTACATTTTTTGCAACACATAATATATATTTAATGGCTATATGTATGTGTTTAACTTGCTTCTTAGGAACAGCTGGTTTTGGAGCAGGGTATCATTTTTCATTACTTGGAAGTAACGTAGAAAAAGAATATAGAGGTAGAGCATTTGCGATTGGATATGGTTTAGGTTCTATTGGAACATATTTATTGATATTATTGCCTGAAACTTTTTATTCATCTATTAAATCATTAATATTATATATTCCTATTATATTAATTAATTTATATTTAGTATTAAGAAAAACTAATTTAATTCAAGTTAAAGAAGAAAAACCAACTTCAAGTTTTAAAAATTATTTTATAAGAATTTCAATAATAGTTCTTGCAATGTCACTTTTATCTGCATTATCAACAGATACAATTGCAATTTATACTATTAATGTTTCAGGTGGATATGGAAGTACTAGATTATATTATTGTTTAGGTTTATTAATAGCAGGTTTCTTAGTAGATAAGAAAAATAGTTTATTTGAGATATTAACAATAGTAAGTTTTATATTTTCATTATTATCAATTATATTATTAAAAGAAAATTATTCAATAAATTTAATAGCAGGTTTATCTTATACATTTGTTGCTTTCTTTGTATTATTTAGAACAATGACGTTTGTAAATTTAATTGATAATAAAAAGAATATGGTCTGGGCCTCTGCTTTTGGATTAATGTACTCTAGGATAATGGAAGGCTTGATGGTTTTATTTGAAGATAAATTAATTGATCATTATACTTTATTAATAGTAGTTATTAGCATTTGTTTATCACTAGTAATTGTATTATATTTCTTATTATATTTTCAAAATAACAAAATGTCTGAGAATGATGCTGTTAAAAATATTTCTATAAAATATAAATTAGGAATCCAAGAAGAAAAAGTATTAAATTTATTAATTCAAGGATTAAGTAATCAAGAAATGGCTGATGAATTATATGTTTCAGTAAATACAATTAGAAATCATGTAGCGAGTATTTATAAAAAGACTAATATGAAAAAGAAGGAATTAATTGAAAAATGTTTCTATAAGACTAATTAGTCTTTTTATTTTACATTAGTCTTTTTTTAGTCCTTTTTGTTTGATAATTTTTATGATAAATTTGATAATAGAAAGGTAGAAGATTTTTATGTTGAAAAAAATTAAAAGTATTAATGGAACGCCTAAAAGAGTAGCAATATATATTTCTGCAGTATTGGTATTATTTAGTTGCTTTGCATTAATAACTCGTGTTATAGCACTAACTTCACATGGTGAAGGCGAATATTGTATGAGATTTCATATTGATGACTTTGGAGGCTTCCTAGTTTCTAACGTCACAGTTAACGGTGAAGTTTGGGATACCTTAGATGATCACGAATATCACACAAACAATAATAGATATGAGATTGTTGTTTATACAGGAAGAAATGGAGAAGATGATCCTTGGATTTCAACTGCTGGAGGGCTTGATGATTACAAGACATATTATGCAGTAGAGAATCCAAATGAAGATCCAAATGTTGATAATGATGAATATATGTTAACATTAATTATGGATGGTGCTCCTTATAATGGTGCTTGTTATGAATTTGGTGTAACACTTGTTCCGGGTCCATTCCCTGTATTACCAGTGATAGATGCAGAAGCAGATATTTCAATCACTATTAGTGGTGCTGAACTTGAATACCATTATGATGCAGAACACCTTGATGAAGCAGATGTAGCATACTTTAAATTTGATATTAATGGTGGAACTGAAGATGCACATTTAGTGCCATTCACATTTAGAAATGCTGAATATACTTATAATGATGGTGTACCGCCAAGAAATGTATCTAGTGTAACAACTAAAGAACCTATTCATTATAGATATACATATAATGGAACAGGTACAGTTAATTTCTGTGTAAATGGTGGTGGAACAGATGAATATACTCACATTATAATTAATGGAGTAGATTATGGAGATCAAGCCCCACATTCTAAAGTAGAACACTTCGAAGCTATGAATGGATGGGCTCAAATGTTCTGTATAGAAATTCCTTATAACGAAACTGAATATATAGTTGAAGTTACAGGTGAACAAACTGCTGCAGAAAATAGAATTCCCGGATTAGGATGGAATTATTTAAGTGCAGATAGAAGTGAAGATATTACTCCTGAAACAGAAGGAAACTTTGCACATGGTAGATTAGAATTTGTATCTGCTACATACACAGTAGATGGTAATGAAACTATTACAATAGATAATGTAAATGATTTTAACAATTATAGATATCATGGAACTGGTCAAATATTCCAGTGGAATGATGGAAATAAAGAGTATCCAGAAGAAGAACGTTGGAGATCTTGGGGTGAAGCTCAATTCCCATATGGAACTACATTAACAGTTCGTATCGTCCCTGATGAAGGATATCAATTAACAAGTTTTGCATCAGGTCCAAATGGATTTCAACCTACAGAAACTCCAGGTGAATATACAATAACACTTGATGATAGTAATTTCCCTTATGATGGATATAATAATGCATTTGATTTAAATCCTACATTTACTCAAGTTGGAGCTGAAGTAAGAACTGGTTCAGTAAATGTTAGAAATGGTAACATTGAAGTTAATCAAGCTGTTGAAAATGGTTCATTAAAACTTGAAGTAAATGATACAGTAAGTATGTCTCCAGAAAGATTAGAAAGTTTTGAAAATAGAGCTGAACAAGAAGGATACGAAATTGAGAATTATTTAGACATATCTTTATATAATGCAATATATAAAGGTGGTCAAAAAGATGCAAATAATAATTATTTATCTTGGGACACTGAAATTAATAATTTAAGTGGGTCAGCAAGAATCACTCTTGAACTTGAACAAAACATGGAAGGTAAAGAACTTGTTTTAATTCATGAAAAACGTGATAATGAAAATTATACTTATGAAGTAATTCCTGTAAATTATAATTCAGAGAATAATACAATTGAATTTGAAACAAGTAGTTTTTCTGATTATGCAGTAGCAGTTAGAGATGCTAATCCTGGTGAAAATCCTGGTGAAGATCCACAACCAGAAAAAGTAACAGTTGAATATAATACTCAAGGAGGAAGTCAAATAGAATCAGTTGAAATTGATAAAGGTTCAACTGCTCCAAGACCACAAGATCCTACAAATGGAGATAAAGTATTTGCTGGTTGGTATGAAGAAGAAGGCTGTGAACATCCATATGACTTTAATAATGAAGTTAATGGAAATATAACTATATATGCTAAATGGTTAGAACCTGAAAATGTAGAAGATTATGAAGTTTTTTCAGAAGGTGGAGATAAAGTAATATTCACAGATGAAAAAGATCATGAATATCATTTATTCGTAGAAGATTTATTAACTTATTCAAAAGAAGAAGTAATGGCAGCAGAAGAAATAAGTTCTGAAGATTATGATTATATAGTTAATAGTTTAAAAGAACAAACTAAGAACTATGGAGATTTATTATCAATATATGATATAAGATTAGAAAATGAAAATGGTACTTCAATAGATAATACTCCATTAACATTAAAACTAAAATTAACTGATAAAATGAAAAAATATAATTCATTTAAATTATTCTATGTAAAAGATGACTTCACAGTTGATGCTCCAATAACATTATCTGTTAAAGACGGTTACTTAGAAGGTGATTTAAAACATTTAAGTGCATATGTATTAGTTGGTGATATTACAACTGTTCCAAAAACAGGAGATAATATAGTAGTTTATCTTTCTTTAGGAATTATTAGTATATTAGGTTTATCACTTTCAATGCTATTGTTAAAAAAGAAACAATTTAATTAACAAAAACAAAACTAGTCATCTCGACTAGTTTTAATTTACTATTTTATTTTTCTTGCTTCTAAATAGAATCTTTTATCATTACTATGTCCCATTGAGAATGTTTTTCTTGGTAATGCTCCATCTAATATAACTGTTTTAAATAAATCATTTTTAGACATTGCATCAAATATAATACCTAGGTTGTTTTCTTTTGAAGCTAATTCTTTGGTTGTATCTTCTCCATGAATGTAATCAATTTTACCTTTATGTGTTTTTAGATATTCATCTAAGAATATTTGAATTGAGCCAACTGGTATATTTGATTTAGGATTTTTTATATATAGAATTTTATCCATATCTTTTGTGATTAATTCAAATTTTTGACCATCACCATTTTCATTAATTTCATAATAATTATAAAGATTATTTATTAAATCATTAACATCTATGTCAAATAATACTCTATGTATTGCTTCGAATTCTAATGCGTTACTATGTAAGTTAACTAATTCTACTAAAGCATATCTTGCTGGATGATTTAGATATTCTTCTTCACTCATTGTTTCTTTTAATTTTTCATAGCAGGCTTTAGCAGTAGCAAGTGAATGATTTCCATCTCCCATTGCAAATAATAATATTCCTTTATCTTTAACGTCGTATTTCTTTTCAAAATAATCTTTATCTGCAAGACTCTCTAATTTTGTTATTACTTCATTAATAGTATCATTATCTAGTTTATATCCTTTAATATGTCCGCCTTTTTGCATCAAATCAAAGTCATAAACTATATCGTTATCTGTGACTTTATTTTTTAAACTTTCTATTATTTCTTTCTTTTCATCATCAATTAATATCATTATATGTGGAAGTTCTAGTAAAGCATTTTCTCTTACTTTCATTCTAGGTGGTATTCTTTCTATAACTGTTTTTTCAGTAGCCCTTATTAAAGTCCCCGAACCTACTTCATAAGAATAATCTTCTAGGTCTACTATACCCATTAAACCTTCCCTTATTTTACCATCGTTTTGTGTTCTTTCTAGGTATATCATTGAATCTTTATATTCAGTAAATAAATCTTCATCAATCATTTTTTTCATATTTTCATTGATTGATTTAATTCTTTCTTCTACATCTTCATCTTCAAGATATATTTCTGGCAATGTTAAGTTTAAAGTAGAAGGACTATCTCCAACAATATTTTTTACTTCGTTCCAGTATTCTGGTTCTGAAGTATACTGATCACATGCAACAACACTCCATTTGTGCATATCTACGTTTTTAGGAATTAATATATTCCCAGCTTTAAATGGTATTTTCATAATTTCATCTCCTGCAAGTATTATAGCACATTATTGTAAAATAAACTTAAGTTAATTTGATATATTTTAGTATATATATTATAATTATATATGTGTTGGAGTGTAATAGAAATGAAAAAAATTAAGTTCTTAATTCGCTGCATAATTAAATTAGATTATAAAAATATGGTTAAAATCGCTAAGAAAATAAGTAAGAAATCTAAAAAACCATTTCTTATTATATTTTTTGATATGATTTATTGTGGATTAACTTATGGAGCAGGATATTATGATTATCAAGAATTTGAATTTTATTTACTTAGTAAAAAAGAAAGAAAAACTTATTTAACACGAGCTAAGAATAACTCTATTGTTAGTAAGTATAATGATAAAAAATATTTTAATTTGTTAGATGATAAATTAAAATTTAATGAAAAGTTTTCTAAATACATTAAAAGAGATTATATGGTTATAGATGGCAATAATTTTAATGAATTTAATACTTTTTTTAGAGATCATAAATCAATAATCGCTAAAGTAGTTGATGGTGAAGGTGGACATGGTATTGAGAAATATAACTATGGAAGAGGTTCTAATAAAAAAAGATTATATAATAGTTTAATAGATAAAAAAGAAATACTTATAGAAGAATGTATTAATCAACATAAAGATATTAGTAGTTTATATCCTTCTTCTGTTAATACTTTAAGATTATTTACTTTTTATGATGGAAAAGATTCAGTAGTATTAAATAGAGTATTTAAAATTGGCAATGGTGGAGTTATTGACAATTTTAGTAGTGGGGGAATGTATACATTCGTTAATGAAGATGGAGAAATAATAGTTCCAGCGATTGATCAAGAAGATAATATATTTGAAGTTCATCCAATTACTAATAAAAAAATAGTGGGGTACAAGATTCCATATTTTAAGGAAGCTTGTGATTTAGTGTGTAAGGCCGCTAAAGAAATAAAAGAAGTGAAGTATATAGGTTGGGATGTTGCGATTGGTGAAAAAGGTCCAATGATTATTGAAGGTAATTCATTTCCTGGAGTATTTCAAATTAAACCTAGTTTTAAAAGAGGTATGGGTTTAATTCCTATATATAAAAAGTATATGGATATATAAGGTGATAATATGAGAAAAAGTGGGTTTGTAGAAGGTACTATAATAGCAACTACTGCAATAATAATTACTAAAATACTTGGTATATTATATGTAATTCCTTTTTATGCAATAGTTGGAGTTCAAGGTAGTGCATTATATGCTTATGCTTATAATATATATTTAATATTCTTAGATATATCATCTGCTGGTATACCATCAGCGATGAGTAAAATTATTAAAGAATATAATACTTTAGGTAATATGGATGCTAAGAGAAGAGCATATAGAATAGGTAAAAAAATAATATTTTTACTATCATTTATAGCATTTATAATAATGTTTTGTTTTGCACCTTTACTTGCAAAACTTATATTAGGTGATTTAACAGGTGGAAACACAATTGCAGATGTAACTTTAGTAATAAGATCTATATCTTTTGCAATACTAATTATTCCATTTTTGAGTGTATCAAAAGGATATTTACAAGGACATAATGTTATTAGTGTTTCAAGTATTAGTCAAGTTATAGAACAATTTGTTAGAATAGCGGTAATTATTGCAGGAAGTTATGTAGCATTAAGAGTGTTTAATTTACCAATTGGTTTATCTGTTGCGATTGCTGTTTTAGGAGCATTTGTTGGTGGTGCTATATCAGTTTTATATGTTAAATTAAAGATGAATAAGAATAAAAAAGAATTATCTTTAATAGATAATAATGAAAAATCTGATATAACTGATAAAGAAATACTTAAAAAAATAATACATTATGCTACTTCATTTATAATAGTTAGTATAGCAGTTTCAATATATGGATTTGTTGATATGGTATTTATATCACGTACAATGGGATCTATGGGCTTGTCAGCATCAGAAACTGAATTTATTACATCTTCTGTTACAACTTGGGCTCCTAAAATAGGAATGATAATAAATTCTATTGCAATGGGACTTGCAGTAAGCTTAATTCCAAATATGGTAGAGGCAAATACTTTAAAAAGATGGGATAAAGTAGAAGAACATTTAAATAAAGGTATGCAAATTGTTCTTTCTGTATGTATTCCAATGGCAATAGGTATAGCGATGCTTTCAAAAAGTGTATGGGCTATATTTTATGGTGTAGAAGAATTATCATTAGGTTCTCTAATATTATCAATTTATATATTCCAACCATTATTCTTTAACTTATATTTGGTAACATCAACAACTATGCAAGGATTAAATAAATTTAAAATGGTTTATTTATCTACAATCTTGGGATATGCAACTAATGCTTTATTAGATGTTCCTCTTATGTATTTATGTAAATATATTGGTTTAAAACCATTTATAGGTGCGATAATAGCTAGTGTTATTGGATATACTTTAAGTATATTAATAGTATTAATTCATTTAAATAAAAAGCATAATATTAAATATAATGAAACATTTAAGATATTTATTAAAACTTTATTACCAAGTTTAGTTATGATAATAGTTGTATATTTAATGAAATTAATTGTCCCTGTTAATTATACTAGTAAACTATCATGTGTATTATATATTGGGTTAATAAGTATAGTTGGAGCAGTTGCATATTTATTTATAGCATTTAAACAAGGCATATTATATGATGTATTTGGTAAAGAATATTTAAGTAAGTTAATAAGTAAGTTAACATTTAATAAAATAAAATTATCATAAAGTTCTAGTAATAGAACTTTTTGTTTAATGGAGGAAATATGGATGAAATTAAAAAATTACAGGAATTAATTGATAATTCAAATAATATAGTATTCTTTGGAGGTGCTGGAGTATCTACTGAAAGTGGTATAAAAGACTTTAGAGGTAAAAATGGTTTATATAAAGAAAAAAATAATTTAGATTTACCTCCAGAATATTTACTTAGTATAGATTGTTTAGTAAAAGAACCAGAATTATTCTTTGAATATTATAAAAATAATATGAATTCAAATGGATATGAACCTAATATAACTCATAAATATTTAACAAAATTAGAAAGTACTGGTAAATTAAAAGCAATTGTTACTCAAAACATAGATGGATTACATTAAAAAGCAGGTTCTAAAAATGTATTAGAAGTTCACGGAACAACAAAAGAATGTTATTGTATGAATTGTTTAAAGGAGTATCCTGGTAATTATATATTTAAATCAAAGGGAATACCTAAATGTGAATGTGGTGGAATAATAAGACCAAGAGTTACTTTATACGGAGAAATGTTACCAGAAGATTATATTAGAGCAATTGATTATATTTCTAAAGCAGATTTACTTATTGTAGCAGGTACTTCCTTAACAGTTGAGCCTGCAAGTGGTTTAGTAAGATTATTTAATGGAAGTCATTTAGTAATAATAAATAACGACATAACTTCTTATGATCATGCAGCAGAATTAGTAATACATAAATCTTTGGGAGAAGTATTTTCAAAATTAAAATAATATGTTATCATATATAGTCAAGAAATGAGGTTTAATATGGAAAATGAATTTGTGTCTATTGTTGATGAGTATAACGAAAAATTAATTGCTATATTTTTAAGCGAAATAAATGCTACTTTATCAGAATGCAAGGCAAAGAATTTAAAGCCTGTAGAAACTTATGTCAATATAATAAATACTCTTAATAAAACATCTGGAAAATTAGGTGAAGCAATAGGAATGACAGGTGGATATGAAATATCTTTTAATGATATTCCATTACCTGAAAGTGTTGTTATAGGAATATGCGATTATATAGATGAAGATTTAAAAGAAGCAAGAGAGGAAGTAAAAAAGCAAGCAGAAGATGTATTAAATTCTGAAACTGTTGGTGAATTAATGATAAAATATGAAGAATTATCAAGGACTCTTGATGAAATAGTATCTATTGATTGTATTGATTTATTTGCAGATGTAGAAGTTGTTAAAAAAGCATTAACTAAAAATAGTTAATGTTTTATTTTTTTATATACTATTGGTGATATAAGAGTGGCAACTCCTGATACTATTAATGCTGCTATTATATCTACAAAATAATGTTGCTTAACTAATACAGTTGTTATAATGATAAGAAATAACATTATAATCATTGGTATTTTAACTTTATTATTATAGTTTTTACATAGTAGAGAAGAAAATATTCCTTGGAAACAAAATAAACAATGTATTGATGGTAAACAGTTAATAGCAGGTGAATCTATTTTGTATGTCCAATAAATAATAAATTTATTAATAGGATCAATATTCATATTAGTGACATCTGGTCTAATTATTATAGTAGGGTATAATATAAATATTATATCAGTGATAACGAAACCAATAATACCAGCAATTATACCTTTATAATAGGTGTCTTTATCATGATTAAATATATTATAAAATGTGAAAAATACAACTGGATAAAACAGATTATAAATTAATATTACTTGTGGTATAAAAGGAATTTTATTGTCTATATCATAATTGAGTACTCTAAAATCAGCTTGTAGTAGTTTTAATCCAGCATAAAAAGCTGCTTGAACTCCCATCAAGCATATTATAGAAATAATAAATTCTTTATTTTTAATATTTTTAAAATAGTTTTTCATATATTCACCTTCTTCATTATACTACATTAGAGTACCTTTGTGATATAATTAATTTAGGTGATAATATGAATATATCATTTAGAAGTTTAGAAGATAATGAAGAAGAATTTATTCAATTACAAAAATGGTGTAACAATAAATTTGTTTATGAATGGTTTGAACAAAAAGTTCTTTCACTTGAAGAAATAACTAATAAATACAAAGCCAAATTAGAACAGCAAAAGCAAAAACTATATATAATACAATGTGATAATAAAGATATTGGGTTAATACAAATATATAAATTTGAAAATGATATTAATATAGAAGAATTAAGCAAATATGATAATATTTATGAATATGATATGTTTATAGGTGAGGAAGAGTATTTATCAAAAGGTATAGGTAAAAAAATAATAAAATTAATAAATTATTCTATTTATACTAAGTATAATGCAGATGCAATAATATTAAGACCATTTAAAAGAAATATAAGAGCAATTAAATGTTATGAGAAGTGTAATTTTAAAGTTATAAGTGAATATAAAGATGCCGATACATTAGGAAATTCAGAAACAATCGTTGTCTTATTGAATAAAAAAAGCACTAACTAAATGTTAATGCTTTTTTGTGGATTATTTTTCTTTTAATACACATTTATAAAATAATCCGGCCATAACTGCACCTACAATTGGAGCTACAATAAAAATCCATACATTAGATAAAGCAGCTCCACCTTGTAATATAGCTGGTGCTAAACTTCTAGCAGGGTTAACGCTTGTTCCAGTAAATGGAAGACCAAATAAGTGCACTAATACTAAAGTAAGTCCAATTACTATTCCTGTTACATGGCCATTTTCTTTTTTATTGGTTACACCTAATATTGTAGTTGTAAAAATAAATGTCAAAATTACTTCTACAGCTAAAGCAGCCCAAATCGAAGTATCTCCCACAAGTCCATTTGCTCCAAGCACACTGAATTTTCCTAAAAGCAATCCAAGTAATAATGAACCTACAAATGCACCAACAATTTGAGCAGCAATATACCTTAAGCACTCTTTTAAAGTCATTTTACCTGCTACAAATAAAGCAATTGATACAGCTGGATTAATATGACATCCAGATACATTACCAATACTATATGCAGCAGCAACAATAACTAATCCAAATGCAAGTGCAGTTGCTACTAGATCAACTCCTGAAGTAACAGCTATACCACAAGCTACAAGTGTAAGCAACATAGTTCCAACAGCTTCAGCAATATACTTTTTCATATTTTCCTCCTTAATATAATTATACTATACTATTAAAATAAAAGTATCACTAAAAAACTCTAACCTTTTCATGGCTAGAGCAGTAAATACTAATGGCACCTGTAGTTACTCATTGAGAAACCAATCAACTGCTATAATAACATGAATTATTTCTTTAGTTTTCTTTTTACTTGTGGATTGTTTTTTGAATTATATTCAATGCTATTCCAAATAAAAGTTATCATATTATAAGTATCTTGTGCTTCAATAGATTCATCACCAACAAAATATAGTGAATATTCTTCTTCAAAATATTTTTGCCTTCCTGAATCTATAATGCTTCTAAGAACTTTGTAATCAGGGTTTTCATTTTTGTAATTTTTAGAGAAAACTCTTATTTTAGCAATTCCATTTTTGTTTATGGCATAAGAATAGTTTTTAATTATTTCTGCTACTTCCGTTTCCATTTGTAAATTTCTATTTTTAATGTCTTCCTCATTTAATGATTTAAGTGCTTTCTCACTAATTTTATACAATTCACTATTAAACATTGTAAAACCTCCCTAAGTGATTATTTATTATAGCATAATATTTTTTTTTAGCAATTAAAAACTCTAACTATAAAAGTTAGAGCAAATATTCTAATGGCACGCGTTTACTACTCGTATGAGCAAAAACATGTGTAAATGAGAACTGAGATAAAGCTCAGTTACATACTGAGTATATCACAAAAGTTTAAAAAGTCAAAATCATTATAAAATCTTATTGAAATAAATAAAAGTTTTGTATATAATACTAAGACATTGAAAAAAAGAGGGTATTTTAAAGTGAAAGATAATATAGATAATATTTCTGTTTTGATGAAAAAAAGTCCAGACGTTGTAAAAACAATTGAATTAGCTAAAATGGAACAATTTGAAAGTTATTATGAAGATAGTAAAAAATATGGAGATACTTTTATTGAATATAATAAATTTATTAATAAATTGGTTTCTTTTTTAAAAAAAATGAATTTAAATTCTTCAATTGAATTTTCTATTGCTATAAAGTATTTAATTGATAACGGTTACTTGTCAAAAGACGGGGTATTTTATAGAAAAGAACCTATAAATGAATTTCAAAGCCGCTATGGACTTAACATTATTGATGGCAATGGAGTTTGTAGAAATTATGCATATTTTCATAATGATGTTATGAAAAAGCTTGGTGAATATTGTAAGAGATATTTTTGCGCATCTTGTTCTTGTGAAAATGCAGAAAATATGTCAGCAAATCACATATTAAATTTAATTAAATATAATGATTGCTTGTATGGAATTGATTTAGCTAAAAAATTAAAATTGCACATATTTGTAACATGTTGGATGTTGCAAGAAATATCTATAGCAACTAAAATGTCAGCAAAAAAAGATTTTACTGATATAGACATACTATATTATAAGCCTTATTTAGAAATGACAAGTGAAATGTGTTCATTTGAAGATATACAAGAAAACTTAAAATTATTTGGTGAATGTAGTATTGTAAAGGATTATATATCTCCAAAAGAATATTATAATAGTATTTTACCAAAAACAATAAAATATTTAGCAAAGGAAAGAGATACATTTACTGACTTTCATATAGAAACATTAGATATTAAAAATAATATTGTAGAAGGTATGAAAAGAAGACTAAAATAAAATATTGAGTCATAGTTTAAAATAACAAAAACTATGGCTTTTTAAATGGTTAGAATTGACTTTTAAAGCTAATTTTAGTATAATATAGAGCCATAAAAAAGGGGTTTTATGAGTGAGATTAATAAAGTGTTAAATGATGAATCAAAAAATGACAAAGAATTAATTAAAGAACTTAGTGTTTATGTTAAAAATCATAGAGGCAAAAATTTGTCAATAAATAAAAAATTTTTTGAGGATGTAATTGATATTACTTTAAAAAATAGTGAAATTGACTTTAAAAAGATAGTTGTTATTGATGATGAAGATATAAAAAAATTGGAATTTCCAGCAGCTTTTTGGAGCGATGCATATGAAACACTATATATTGATGTAGAAAGAATTGTTGAATCATCAAAAGTAATGAATGAAGAGTGGCTAAATTCAAAAATGAATTATAAGATAATAACATATTTTAGGGCTATTGCAGTTGTAATTCATGAACTTACTCATGCAAGACAATATTATTTAATAAAAAAAGGCAATAATGATATTTATACTTCTTGCCAAACATTAATTAACAAAAATCATGATTTATATAAACTGCATCATGATGAATTCTTGATAGAAAGATATGCAATTCTAAGAGCTTATTCAATTGCATATGAAATATTGTCTTATATATATCCTGAAAAAGCTATTAGTAAATTACGTATTATTATATATAGATATCTGTTGTATGGATATAAAATTAGTAATAATTCTGGTTATTTTGAAGATTTAATAGATGCTACAGTTTATGAAGATGCAAAAATTATGTCGGCTTTAGAAAACTATAATAATATTGCACAAGATAATTCACTAGATAAAATTGAGATTAATCCTGATGAACCGATGGGCTTATATGATAGACTATATTTGGGGCTTCCAATAAGTATAGAAGAATATTTTAAATTGCTAGATTCAACAAAAAGATTATTAACTGAAAGTGGCACATTAAAAAAACTTATTAATAAATTATAAATGAATTTTGAAAAAATATTAATACAAACCAATATCTTTTTCTTTTGAAATATAACTTGAAAATAAAATAGAAAAGTGTATAATATAGAGTCATTAAAGGAGGTTATATTATGGATGAAGTATTAGAAGTTGGAACTAAAGTTGTAATTTTATCTAATCCAAATCAAATTGATGGTGATTATAAGATTGGAGAAGTTGTTAAAGTGTTTGGTAATGATTTAGATAAATCATCACTAAGTGAAATTTTATATGTAGTTAAAGATAATTACGGCAAATTATACAAATGCATTTATTATAAAAACATTATGACAATTGAAGAATATAAAGAATGCTTAATTACTCAAATTGAAAATAATAATGCAGAAATAAGAGATTTAGTAAGAGATAATGAAAAAATTTCGGGATTGATAGATCAATTTAACTCAGATATAGCTAAGTATTGTAAAAGTGGTGAAAGACTAAAACAAGAAGAAATAGATGCGGAAATTAATCAACATGAAATGAGTATTTTAGCTAGTGCAAGTAAAATATCAAAACTGATGGAAGTTGATAGAACAAATGATTTAGCAATTGCTTCTCAATTATTTTCAAAAGAAAAAGCCATGACATTAGGTAGAAAGAAAAATAACAAACATTAATAAAAAAATAGCCATAGTTTAAAAATGAACTATGGCTTTTTAAATTGACTTTTATTAATGATTATTATACAATAAAGAACAATTTATTTATGAGGAGCAATTATGAAAATTAAAGAATTAAAGGACAATGAGAATATTGAAATTATTAAAGTATCAAAACACATTAATACACCTGATAGAGTAACAATAGAAATTCCACTAATTGAGACACAAATGATTACTGATGGTTTAGTTGAAGTGGATGAGAAACAAAAGGAAGAATCTATCGAAAACTATTGTATTAATGGAAAAAAATATGATTATTACGTTGATACATTAAAAACTCAAAATGTTAGTTTAAAAAATCATAGTTATGTAATAGTATATTTAACTGCTTATGAATATGTAACAGCGCAAGGAAAAACTCTTTGGATTCCGATTATAAAGGATATGTCTGTATACCTTTCAGATTTAAAAAACAAAAAAGCTTTAAAGCAAGTGAGACAGGTAATTAATTATATTAATGGTTGTGGAAGGGTTCCATCAACAACTCTTGAAAAAATAGGCGTATGTAATAATTTATCTAGGAAAATAGAAGTAAAGAAATTTTAATAAATAGTTAAAAGATATTGATTCGTAAATCAATATCTTTTATTAAATTATTTTTGATTATTAGGAACAAGTTTTCTTTGTGGACCGGTTGTTTCTCTGTTGTTTTTATATTTAATAAAGTTTTCTATGTCCGTATTTACTAAGTATAACAAATCAAAAGGTAAACCCAATTGACTAGAAATAAATTCTTTTGTTTTATCACTCAATTCTTTTCCTTCTAATGAAGTTTTATTTTCACCAATTACAATTAATGTATCAATATCAGCATCATCAAAATAATTTCCACTTTTAAATTTTGCGATATCTTCCTCTCTATTAATAAACGACCACTGTAAAGTTAATAAACCCTCATTATCAGCTTTTGTGGTATAAAACACTGTAGGTTCTCCATACTCTTCACTCAATATTTTATAGAAATCACTTAAAGCAGCTAACTTTTGACCTAGCGAACAATTATCTGATGAATAAGATCCTACACCTATTCTTAAAAACACATTTTCTGCAAATTTAAAATAAAATGGTAAACAATTGCGATTGAATGATGTGTATTCCCCATTATTTCTTCCATATAAAGATAAATACTTACCACTAGGTAGTGGTGTATTGATAGAACCATAAAAATCTATTCTATTTCCTAATTGTTCCTTTAGTTTTTTTGCTAATGAATAGCAATCTTCTGCATTTGAAAATATTTCACGCATTTTCAAAACCTCCCTTATGTCTTAATATTATAACTCAATACCTTTTTATTTTCAAGTTATATTTTATTATTTGAATGATTCCTTATAAATGATTTTGACATTTTGTTATCTTCAATAGCTTAAAGAATTCTATTATTATCTTTAGATAAAATGAGTTTATACTATCTTTATTTCCATCTTATAGTATTTAATAATCTATTTTTTGCTTTTATTTTAAAAATTCTTAACTTATTTTATTTTTTCTTTTTTTATATATTAACAATCCATCAGAAAAAGGTTTATAATCAAAAATAATTTTTTGGTAGTTTTCACCAAAACAATCTAGTTCATTAGATGAATAATTATAATAATATGTTTGAAGATAAGATAAGACAATTCCATCATCTGCTAATGGAATACTTTCAATAAATCTTTTAAATTTTAAAAATTTCGGATCATCTTCTTGAAATTCAATTATATTAGATAAATTAACTAAATCGAAGCCCTCCATATCTCCGTTTATTAGTTCAAAAATATTTCCCAAATAAAATTTTAAACTAACTTCATCTAATTTATGTCTAAGAACTTTGTAATTATCATCATCCAAATAAGGATTTTTATAACACATAGTATTTTTACTCATAAGGTGTGGATATCCACTATTATTTATAAAAAGTTTTGATTTTTTAATTATCTCACCATCAAAATTACTAAACAAACTATCCCAAAATATTTGATATTCTTTTTCAAGATTTCTATATAATTTTGAATATAACCTCTCATCAAATACTTGAGTAGATTTGCATCTATTGTCATCAAAGAAAAAACTCAAGTATTGTTTTTTTGATAATGATTTAATAGCAGCTAATTTGAGCATTAAAAAATATTTAGGAAATCTACTTATGTCAAAACATTCTATATCAGTGCTCCCTAGCAATATAGAGTTAATAATTTGATCACCTGATGCAATAACGCTTAAAATTCTTTTTTTATTTTTCAAAGCATTTTGATATTCTATTTCAGATATATTCTCAGTTGTTCCACGATATATTCCGGATTTATCATCAAATCCTTCATACCCTTTACTTATACCTTTTAACACCATTTGCTTTGCTATTTCAATATCTTTATATACTTCATTAGTCATAAAACCCCCAAATTAATTGGTTCTATATTATATCAAAGCAGGAGTTTAAAGTCAAAGTTTAAGTTATATTTCAGAAGAAAAAAATATTGATTACAAACCAATATCTTTTTCTTTTGAATTACTATTCATTTGATAAAATTCTTCTGCTGCTTGTTCATTTTCTTTGCTGATATGTTTAATTGCTTGCTCAAACTCACTTCTATTAAATTGAAATGGTGGATTAAAAATAATTCTATGTTCTCTTTTAGAAATAATCTTTTCTTTTAGTAATTCATTTGATAATTTTTTATAATTAGAAGAAATATAATTTTCTTTTGAATTAACACCTTTTGATAAATGAATAATTAAATCTAAATGTTCATTGTTTCTTACTCTAACTATTCCGTTTAATAATTCATTTGAACCTTTTTGATCTATTAATTCTTTTTCTAATTTATCATTTGACTTACTTAATTTATTATTCTTATCAATTAGTTTACTATTCTCTTCTTTTTGATATTTTAAATTATCATTAATTGAAGATATATTATTAATAATATTTTTATAATTATCAAAATAATTAGACATGGATTCAACATCTTTAACTAAATTTTCTAATCTTTCTTTTTGTTTTTGAGTTAATTTATAACCACCAAATCTATTTCCCTCTAATGAAGATAATATTTCATTTATTTCTTTTGAAGATCTATTTATATAAGTTATTTTATCATTATTCTTTTCAATACTTTTTTTATTAACTTCCAATTCTTTTTTTAGTTGTTCATAGTTACCCATGTCTTTAACATTAATATCTTTATTTCTTCCTTTTTCTTTTGTTTTTATTTTCATATCAAGATTATAATTTTTATTAAAAGATTCTATACATTTTTCTCTCATTACACTTTGAATATATTCAAGTCTATCTTTTGTGAAAACTGCTGATTTATTAACTTGCTTTGATAAACCTGTTTTGCAATTCTCTTTTATAGGAATTCCTACTATGTGCATATGAGGAGATGTTTCATCTAAATGTACAACTGCATTTGTTATTTTAAACTCTGGAATTAATTCTTCTAAATCATTAATTTGTTCTGCATATACATTAACCATTTTTTCTTTAAACTCAAAATCTTTTGTATCCCAATATGATTTATTTCCTAATTCAATTATTATTTCACAAGCAAGATCTCTTTTTTCATCTTTATTTACATTTTCAAAATAATTATCTATTTTTCTACTTGGCCTAGATTGTTTATTATTATATTCTTGTCTTACTTCTTCAAATTCTTTTTTATAAAAATTTTTAACATCATAGACAACATCATTTGAACCCTTTAGAGTATAAATATATCTAGTATCTTCATCATATTTTCTAAAATCATGATTATTTACTTTTGATAATTGCTGATAATTTTGTATTCCATTATTAGAAAGTGTTGTAGTATTACTTAAATTATTTTTAGCATTGTTTCTTGAAGTTGCTTTTCTGTTTTTGTTACTTCCAAGATGAAATGAATAAGGTAATTCTGACATATATTTTTTCTCCTTTCTTTATGATATATCATGGTTATCCAAGATATATAACCCCCTAGATATCTTGTACGGACAAGTCCATACAAGATTTCGTGGTCTAAGGAAGATCCTTAGAATCCTTTTCTATTGTCTTTAGAACTGATGTAACTATTCCTAACTTGAATTTGTTAGAAATATCTTCTTTATTATCCATATCTTTTATTATTGGAATTAGTTTAAGAACCTTTTCATTTTCATTTAAATCAAATATTATTTCTTGTGGCATATCTTCTAAACTATAATTAAAAGATGGATGCATATGGAAATTAATTGGTCCTGATTTCTTTAATTCTTTTAAATAACTTTTTAATTGTGATTCTTTTAATGGATAACTAACATTTAATATAACTGATTCACCATTTGTTTCAAATTTAATTGGCACTTGTGATAAACCAAGTTCAGATAATCTATTAACTTTTTCAGTAAATAATGATTTCAGTTTTAAATCTATTAAATGTATTCCATTATGATATTTTTCATCTTTTTCAAAAGTAAGTGATTCAATATATCTTGCTACAAATTCTTGTTTTTGTTCTTTAGTCATAGTTTTCCATTCTGTTAAGAATAATGAAACATCATTTCCATTTTGCATAAATATTCTTCTTATATCTCTATCAGCCATTACTTTTTCTGGTGTAAAATTATTTCTGTTTTTTAGCTCTTGTTCCTTTTCAAGTTGCTTAGTTAATATATCAAGTTTTTCATTTATAAGTTTTAAATCTTCTTTAAAATCATCTAATTCAACTACTTCAGACATATAAGCTTTCTTAATTCTTTCTTTTTGTTTTGTTAAATTAATTATTTCTCTTTCTATATCAGATTTATCAAACTTAGTTTCTTTGTCTGCAAATAATGGTAAAAATAATTCGTTATATTCGTTATCAAATCTTAATAATTGACCAACTATTTTTTCAAATTCTTCTTCAACATAGGCTTCTCTTATATTTTCATGACAATCTTCGCAATTGTAATAAACATAGTTTTTCTTTCTTCCACCAGATCCCTTACATTTCATTATTTTTCCACATTTAGGACATTTAAGTTTTTGAAAGAAAGTATAAACTCTATCTCTAGTATAAGTTCTTTGATTAATAATCTTTTGTGCTTGGCATTCATACCAAATATATCTAGGCACTATTGGATCAACTACATCCGTATATATAATTGGCTCTAATCCTTCTTTTTTACCAATAGACTTATATTGTTCCCAATCTCCCATGTATATTTTGTTATTTATTATCTTTTCAATATAACAATCTCTCCATTTTTTATTTAATACATTTTCTTTATTATAGATGTTTGCTATTTGAAGATAAGTTTTACCTTGTAAATATAAATCAAATACTCTTTTTATGATTGGAGCAGTAGAAGGATCTATTATTGTTCTTCTTGTACTATCATTCATATACCCTAATGGTTTTATACCTGGAATATGTCCTGACTTAATAGCACCAGCCATTCCAAACTTTGTTCTTTCTGATACAATTTCAATTTCTAACTGTGATAAGACAGTTAACATTCTTACAAAGAATCGACCATTAGCAGTTGAAGTATTCACATCATCTCTATCACATACTAGATAACAATTATTTTGTTCTAATAGAGTAATAAGTTCTTCTAAGTCTCTAACTGAACGAGTGACTCTATCAAGTTTGTAAGCAACAATATAATTGATTTTACCATCTTGCATGTCTTTTAACATTTCTTGAAACTTTGGTCTATGTTCCATGTCTTTTGCACTTATACCAGCGTCACAATATACTTTGTATATTTCATACCCTTTATAAGTACACAAAGCTTTTAGTTTTTCTTCTTGTTCTCCTAGAGAAAATCCTTCACGAGCTTGATCCTCTGTTGATACTCTTACATAGATTCCAGCGACTTTCTTTTCTTCATTCATATTTTTTCAACTCCTTTTAACTAAAAAAGAGGAGACAGTAGCGCATAAAAGTCTATGTACTACTGACTCCTCAGAATTTCTAATATTATAAATTTTTCTTTTTCGTTTTATCATGATGTACCTCCTTTTTTCGAGATACTCTCTTTGATGGTTATTTATAATATCACTTTTTCTTATAAAGTCAATAGTTTAGCTAATTTGAAATATTTTTCTAATTCAGATAAATTATGTTTCTCATTTAAATTATTAACATAAAAAGTATCAATTCCATTGAAGAATAAGAAGGTATAATTATTAATAATTACTTTATGAGGATCTACATAAGCAAGATTAGATGGCTCTAGCCTGATTAAATGGCCTTTTTGAAGAGTTATAGAAGTAGAAGTATAATTCTTAGCCCAATTAATCTTTTTCTTTAAATCAGGGCTTAAATCAAGTTTTTCTTTAACAATATTAAACATATCATCACAACCTTTCTTTAAACGACAAAAAAACTTAATTCTTTCGAACTAAGTTTTATCTCAACATCGCTTGGTGCGACGATTTTCTCAAATGGCAGGAGTAGTAGGAATCGAACCCACATGAACGGTTTTGGAGACCGTCATTCTACCTTTGAATTATACTCCTATATTTCTTTGACAAGTAATATTATAGCATAGCAATTATCTTATTTCAATTAAATTCATATAATATTTTAGGTGGTTTTATGCTTATTAATTATACTGATAAAGAGTTGGACTTGTGTGCTAGACTTATGAGAGCAGAGGCACTTAATGAAGGTGAACTAGGTATGCTTATGGTTGGAAATGTAATTGTTAATAGGGCAATCGCTAATTGTTTGGACTTTAAAAATATCAGAACTATAACTGATGTTATATACCAAAACCCTGGTGGCTTTACTGGAATTAATAGTTCTTTATTTACAAGTAGTGCCACTAATAAAGAAAAGTCTCTAGCTGAAAGAGTATTAAGAGGAGAGTATTATTATCCAGCTACTAATGCATTATGGTTTTATGCTCCTAAAAAAGGTGAATCTTGTAAATCTTTATGGTTTGGCCAAAGAAATGCTGGTAGATATAAAAGTCATTGTTTTTATGAACCAGATCCTGGTGTATGTGAACAATTATATTAATTATTAACTTTAATGAATTTTATTTTTTCGTTTTTATCTATAATTTTATAAAGTTGTTTAAGTTTTAAATCTTTTAAACTTGGATATTTTTTATAGAGTTCATCTGTTACAGAATAAATATAAATATAATCATAATCTTCTAAGTATTCTTTCATATTTGTACTTTCACAGTCATTACAATTTGTATCAAATTTGGTTGGTTCGATATTTGCTTTTCTTGGATTAATGTAATAATTAGAAAAAATTTGTATTGTATTATATAGTGTATTTTGTGACAAAAAGAATATTTTAGCATTTTCTTCAGTATTATTAATAATATAATTTGATATTAGCCCAATTTCTGTATTTGATCTATCCGATTCTTTTAATCTAGGAACTATTCTTGTAAAAACATTACCATTAATTGAAATAATTAAAATAGTAATTATTAATAAATACATTTTTAAATTATCTTTAATTTTAATATTTTCAATTATAACTATAATTAGTGATATAAATGCAATTAATATGTATGTAACCATATACCTATCAAATGAAGCTAAAGTATATCCTTCTTCTTTGAAACAAAACAAATATAATATAAGCATCATAACCGTATAGCCTACATATCCAATTGTTAAGGTTAAATAATATTTTATAAAGTCTTTTTTTCTTATGTCTTTTAGAAAGAATAATAGAATAAATGATAAAAGTGTATAAATTATATAGGAATATAAGTATGTAATTTTTCCATATCTAATATTTGAAATATTTTCATTTATAATTGCATCTTTAAATTTGTATACAATTATATTTTTTATGTTTTCTTTATTTGTAATTATATTTGGTAATTCATTTATTTGGATATCAGATGTTACAAATTGTTTATATATGTTAAATTGATTAATATATTTATTCCAAGTAACCATAGTTAACAATGGAATTATAACTAGTAGTAAAATAATTTCAATAATTTTAATTCTATTTAATTTTTTATTTTTAATAACACTTAGTATATAGAAAAACAATATCATGAGATAAAATGATAATGCTACTTGTTTTGTTAAAAGAATGAATGCAGATAAAATTGATAAATTTATTATTATAAAATTTGAAATTTTATCTTTTTCAAATAGAATTAAAAGAATAGCATAAACAATTAAAATTGATAATGTATAGTCAATATAGATTGTATTAAGTATTATGTGAGTATCAAATAATAATATTGTTAATATAATTATAAATATAAAAATGAATGTTTTTGAATATAAGACTGTATACTTGTAAATAGAATCAGAATTTAATTTTTCAATAGGATTATCTAAATGTAAAAAAGGAAGTAAAAGTGAAATACAAAAAGTTTGCAATGCTCTTATTGGATAGTATTCTTTAAATGAACCACATAATTTTATCCAAAAGAGTTCATATAGTTGTATAATTGGTGGATAATCTTTATGAACTAATAATGTAGATTCATTTATAGAATAAAAATTGTCTAATCTAAACATTTCTTTTAACATTAATCCCCAATGAGATAATTCATCCCAAGCATAAAATGTTCTTCTATAACTATATATAAAAACAAATAAGTAAGTAATTAAAAACGCTATTAATCCATAAGAAAAATAGTTGTTTTTAAATTCATTGAATTTATTGTTCTTGATACTTGTAATGGTCAAAATAATTGATATTAATGCATAAAGTAAATCTATTATTACACCTATTTTAAATGTGGAAAAAATAATACCACTAAAGAATAAAGGAAATGGTATAAGTAATAATGTAAAAGGTAATGATTTAATGAAACTCTTTTTGGTTAAATGAACAGTTGTTGCATTAGAAAAGAGTATATAAAGAAGAGGAAAAAGTAAACTTCTCATTTTATTTTCCTCTGTTTAATAATATTAATTCAAATAATTGTCTATGTTTTTTGACAATAACTTCTAATATAATTCCACATACAAAACTTAATATTGATATCATAAGCATAAATCCAGAGAATATTAATGTTGGGAACCTTTCTACTAAACCAGTTTTAAAATAATCAATAAATACTGGAGTTCCAAAACTAAAAGCTATTATTAAGAAAAGTAATCCAAATAAGCCAAAGAATATACTAGGTTTATACTCTTTAAATAATCTTGCAATTGTTTTTAATACTTTTATTCCATCTTCAAATGTATTTAATTTAGATACACTTCCATTTGGTCTATCTCTATATTGAACGGGTATTTCTTTTACTAAGAAGTTTTTATCTAATGCATGTATTGTCATTTCTGTTTCTATTTCAAAATTTTGTGATAATACTGGAAAAGTTTTTACAAATTCATGACTAAAAGCTCTATATCCAGTCATTATATCTTTTATATTGCTTTTAAATAAAAAGTTTATTAATTTTCTAACAAGAACATTTCCAAAATTATGAAATGGTCTTTTATTTTCAGTAAAATATGTTGAAGATAATCTGTCTCCAATAACCATGTCTGCTTTTTTATTTAGTACTAAATCACACATTTCTCTAGCATTTTCAGCGGGATATGTATCATCACCATCTATTATTAAATAGCAGTCTGCATCAATATCTTTAAACATTGAACGCATAACATTACCTTTTCCTTGTTTATATTCATATCTGACAATTGCTCCAGCTTTTTTAGCAATCTCATCTGTTTTATCTATTGAATTATTATCATAAACATATATATCTGCTTCAGGTAATACTTTCTTATAATCTTTTATTACTTTTTTTATAGTTTTTGCCTCATTATAACAAGGTATTAAAACTGCTATTTTTTTATCCATAAAACCACCTATATAATTTAATTATAAATTAAAAAATTATGTACTTCAACAATTACATTTGACTTTATCATTTTTAGGTATTATATTTTAGTTAGGACAATCATGGGGTGAGTATGGTAATAATAAGTGATTTTGATGGTACTATAACTTATAAAGATAGTATTTCTACTATAGGACTTTTTAATATGGTCTTTCCCCAATATAAGGAAGAATTAAAAAGAATTCGTTTTGAATTATCAAAATTAAATTTGAGTTCTGAGATTATTACTTTAAAATATGCTAAAGAAGAATTGAAGTTATTACCTAAATATTTAAAAAATTATGATATAGATGATTCTTTATATGAGCTATTTAAAATAAGGGATGGATTTAAAGATTTAATATCATTTACAAAAGAAAAAAGGTACGAATTTATTATTTCATCTTCTGGAATTGGAAATGTTATTAGTAGTGTTCTTAAAAAGAATGAAATAGATGATAGTTTTATAAAAATAATCGCTAATTTCTATAATTTTAACTATGAATTCAATTTTAGCGATATAATATATTCAAGGAAAAAATATAATGAATATATTTTGAAAAAAAAGAATGAAAAATTTATCTTGATAGGTAATCATCCTAGTGATAGGAATATGTTACCATTATATATAAATCCTTTGTTATCAGTTGGATTTAATGATAAGAAAATGGAATATTTTGATTATACTTTTGATGATAGAGCTTCTTTTGATGATGCGATTAGATTAATTAAAAAGGTGTAGACATCTTAAATAGATGTTACATAGATTCAGTAAGGAGGTATTTATGGGTATTAAAAATATTATTAATGCATCTGTTCAAACTGATAAAAATATTAGAACAGTAATGCAATCTACTAATGAAATTAGTAGAAACAGTTGTCTAGATGCCTGTACTTGTACTGGAAACTGTGAGTAGTTGTTTTTAAAAACAACTACTCATATCTTATAGGAGGTTTTATGTATAAATTAAGTAAGTATAACATTATAAAGAATTATGACAATGATATTCTAGTATACAATTCATATACTAAGGCAAGTTTATTTTTAGAGAATGATTCTAATATTGATGTATTTAATAACATAAAGTATTTTGACAAATTAGATGATGAGACTAAAAAAGTATTAATAGATAATGGATTTGTAATAGATGAAAAAAGAGATGAATTAAAAGAATTAGAATATATGTTTACTAAAGTGTATTTTAATAATGATTTTTTAAATATTGTTTTAGTTCCATCATTAGAGTGTAATTTTAAATGTCCATATTGTTTTGAAAAAGGTCAAACGAGTATTAAAGAAAATGTTAAAGAATATTTTAAAATATTAAAGAAGTATGGAAAAAAATATTTCAAAGAGTATAAAGTAATACAATTTAGTTTATTTGGAGGAGAACCTCTTGTATATTATAAAGAAGTTAAAAAGTTTTTAGACTGGGTAAAGAAAGATTCAAAAAGTAATAATTATAAATATATAACTAGTATTGTTACAAATGGTTCTTTATTAACTGAAAGAATCATAAAAGAATTACTTGATCACAATATGTTTTCTCTTCAAATAACATTAGATTCTGATAAAAAAACTCATGACTCTTTAAGAATATATAAGAATGATAAACCATCTTTTGATATTTTAATTGATAAGATTAAAATGCTCTTGGACGTTACTAAAAATAAGAAGGATTTTATATTTAATTTAAGAATTAATTTATTAAATTGTGATACTATGAATTTACAAGAAACTTTGCTTAGATTTGAACCTAAGTATAGAAGTAGAATTAATTTATTAATAAGGGCGGTCTACAAGACAAGTGAATTTAAGGGTGATAATAACAATAATGTGTCTGATTTAAGAAAGTTTTATGATGTAGCGCTTTCAATGGGGTATAAGATTGTTAAGAACACTTATCATTATCAAAGTTGTGAAGGATGTGCTGATACAAAATTTTTCTATTTATTACCAGATTTGAGTATGTGGAAATGTGTTAATGATTTAAATTATAAGGAGGCTTGCTTTGGATACATAGATTCTAATGGGGATCCTTTTATAGATGAAAGAAAGACAACTAATTGGTATTACAATGCATCAAATTGTTTTAGTTTAAAAGAATGTAGGGAGTGTAAATTATTGCCAGACTGTTTAGGAGGATGTATTTTACATAGTTGTAAAAATTGTAAGAAAAATTGTAAGACATTTGATATGGCATGTTTACCTTATATAATGCAATGAGAGAGTCTAAATATAATATTATAAAGCCATTAGAAAGTGGTAAATACTTAGTTTTTAATACATTTAATAGTAGCATGTCTATATTTGAAAGCAAAGATGACTATAAAAAGTATAATGAATATTTAACAGATATAGATGAAATAGAATATTTAAAAAATATTAGAGTAGAAGAAGAAAAAGATGAAGATTATTCACATTATACAATATTTATGACTACTGCTTGTAATGCCAGGTGTGATTATTGCTTTGAAAAGGATTTTAAAAAATTATCATTAACAAAAGAAACAATTAATAAAATAATTCAGTTTATAAAAAACAGTTCAAGAAATAGTAAACATGTTCATGTTGAATTTTTTGGAGGTGAGCCATTACTTTATTTTGAAAATATCAAGTATATTTCTAAAGAATTAATAGACTTTTGTGATAGTAATAAAATAAAATATACTTCCAATATAATTACAAATGCTTCCTTACTTTCAGAAGAGATAGTTAACAATTTGAAAGAATTAAATGTTGTTAATGTTCAAGTTACACTAGATGGAACTAAGAAAGAATATGAAAGAAGAAAGAATTATATTGAAGTATATGATGCATACGAATTAGTACTCAATAATATTGAATATGCATTAAAGAATAAAATAAATATAAGTATTAGAGTTAATTTTGATAAAGAAAACTTTGATGATATAATTAATTTATTAGATAACATTAGTTATCTAAATAGGTATAAGACTTTTAATTGTTATGTAATGCCTATATATTCAAGTAATAAAAGAAACAAAAATGTAATCTCAAGTGATGAAATAAATAATTATTTTGAAAAGATATTCTTTTATATGATTGATAAAGGTTATATAAAGAGTGAAAAATATTTTAGACTAAATAAAATATCTAATTATTGTAATGCTGTTAAAGAGAATAGTTATGCATTTTATCCTGATGGTAACATATTTAAATGTACACATTTGACTTCAAAGAAAGATTTAGGAAAAAAATATTCAAATGTTGAATTAAAAAGTAAATGTAACAATTGTAAATACTTACCATTATGTCAAGGTGGATGTATATCTAATAAAAATGAAAATTCTTGTAGTACTAATTGTTATATATATAAAGACTCAATAAATGCAGTTTTTAATTCAATTTTAAAATTAAATAATATAAATGATAGAATAAAGGAAGAATAATATGACAAAAAAATGGAGAGAATCTTTAATTAATCCTAATGAAATAAAATTTAATAATAATTTAAAATTATCTTCAATAATAAGTTATCCACCAGCAGGTAATGATGTTTTTGAATGTATTGGATATTATAATTCAAAAAAAGTTTGTTTTTTCTTAAAAATAAGTAGAGGTTCTTTTTCAAATATTATTAATGAAGGTAATATTCTATTAAAACTTAAAGATAATAATATAAGTGTTCCTTTAGTTTTAGATTATGGTAATTATAATGGATATGATTATATAGTTACTAAAAAGAAATATGGTTATAAATTATCAAATTTAATAAAAAAAGGACATAGTAGTATGGATTATATGTATAATTATGGTCTTTATTTAGCAAAAATTCATTCTTTAAATATTAAAGCTAGCAATGCTAAACAAAGAAAGTTTAATGATATAGTAGATATTAATATAAATGATTATCCAGAATTAAAAGTATATTATAATTATTTATTAAATAATAAAATAGAAAGTAATAATGATACTTTTATACATGGAGATTTTCATTATGGAAATTTATTATTTAAAAATTATAATATATCTTGTGTGTTAGATTTTGAATATTCTGGTATGGGATTTAAAGAACAAGATATAGCTTGGGCAATAGTGTTAAGACCAACTCAAAACTTTTTAATGACTAAGAAAGAAATAAATGAGTTTTTAAGAGGATATAATTCTATATGTGATTTTAACTATAATAAATTTTTGTGGTGTTACATAAATTCAAGTCTTCATTTTTATAAGATGAATACAAATAACAATGAATATAAGAAAAGAATTATAACTATATTAAAAAGTATTATGGAGGATATTAATGGATAATAAAGGAATTAAGTTTGAAGAAGAGCATTTATTAAAAACTAGAGAAACTATTAAAAATAATCTTTCATTGAATATGGAAAATGTTGGTGAAAGAGAAGATCAAATATATGAAATAAATAATTATCTTTGGAAAAATTTGTCTTCTCAAAATGCAGACATTGATTCTATAGAACAAAAATTTCTAGAAAACGAAGCATTAGATAAACACAATGTAGTATTAAGAGACGTTGATAAGATATCAGCATTAAAACATGCTTATCACAATGCTTATTTTGGTAGAGTTGATTTTAATAAAGAACCAATATATATTGGCATAACAAGTGTTGAAGATAATAATAAATATTATGTATATGATTGGAGAGCTCCAATATCTAGTTTGTTTTATAATTATAGTAGTATTGGGAAATGTACTTATGAAACTCCAGAAGGTAATATTAGTGGTGAACTTAATTTAAAGAGACAATATAAAATAGAAGATGATAAAATTGTAAGATGTTTTGATTCATCTATTAACATTGATGATGAATACCTTCAAGAAATACTAGTCTCTGCTAAAGATAAAAAGATGACAAATATAGTAAATACTATACAAAGTGATCAAAATAAAATAATAAGAAATACTAAAGATAATATACTAATTGTTGAAGGAGTGGCTGGTTCTGGCAAAACTAGTGTTGCACTTCATCATATAGCATATCTTTTATATGAAAACAAACATTTAAATTCTAATAATATTTTGATATTATCTCCTAATAATACATTTTCTAAATACATATCTAATGTGTTACCTGAATTAGGTGAAAAAAATGTATTAAATACAACATTTACAGATTTTGTTATGGAATATCTTCCTGAATTTAAAAAAATAGAAAATTACTCTGAATATTTAGAAAGAATTTATAATAATGAGTATGATGAAAATATTAAAATTAAGCAAGGCAATGATATTATTAAATATTTAGATGAATTTATAAAAGAGTATTTAAATAGTTTTGAATTTGAGCATGGTTTTTCTTATAAAGGTCAAACTTTTGGTAAGAATCAGTTAACTAATTATATTAAAAATAAATGTAATAATTTAAATATAAGTAATAAATATGATAAATTATTTGAGAGGTTAAATGGCTTCTTAAAATTAAAAAAGAAGAAGGAAATTGAAGCTGTTAAAAACTTACTTATTTCAATATCTAATAAGACTAATGACATAATATTAATCTATAATGAGTTTGTAGACTATATTAATAATAAATGCAATTATAGTTTTAAATATGTTGATAGTAATTATCTAAATTATGAGGATGCAATACTACTTTTATATTTAAAATTTGAATTATTTGGTTATCCAAGTGATTTAAATATTAGGCATATAGTTATAGATGAAGCCCAAGATTATAGTTTGTTACAATATAAGATGATAAATAATGTATTTTATAAATCAAACTATACAATAGTTGGTGATGTTAATCAAACAATTAATATTTATAACAAATATAATTCACTTAATGATATAAATAATATATTTAAAGGTGCAAAATATATAATATTAAATAAAACATATAGATCTAGTAAAGAAATAATAGATTATACTAATAAAATCCTTAATATTAATAATGTATGTACTATTCAAAAAGAAAGAAACATACCTGTTATAACGAAGAAAACTAACAAGCCTTATGAAGAATTATTAAAGGATTTAAAAACTTTAGACAATAGAATGGTAGCAATTATAACAACAGATAAAAAATCTTCTTTTGATTTATGTAATAGTTTATTGAAAGATAATATTTCTTGTTCATTATATGACGATGCATACAGTGATTATAATAATGATGTAGTGATTATGCCATCATATGTATCAAAAGGTTTAGAATTTGAGAATGTGATTATTTATGATGAAAATAATTATTATTCAAATGATAAAAAGTATTTATATTATGTTGTTTGTACTAGAGCTCAATCAAGGCTAATTATTTACAACAACTAATTTGTAAAATCTTCATTTTATGTTGGCTTTTTGATATAATAAACATAGTTAAGGAATATTAAAATGGATAAAGTATTGTTTTTTGAAAAAGATGGTAAGAATTATTTAAAGTATAGAGATAGAATTGCAACTTTAAATGATAAAAATCTTGAAATCTTGAAAAAGGTATTAAAGTTACCATATGTACTTCAGTTTTATGGATTACAAAAAGATACAATTGCTAATATCATGTTCGATATGCATAATGATGCTGCTAATTGTGAATTAAAAGAGTATCCATATGATAAGAAGAATAAAAAATCAAAATATGCTGCAATTTATAGGGTAAAAGAGCAGGAAAAAGCAGTTGAAGGTAAGGGCTTTAAATAGCCTTTTATTTTGTGTTAATACTTGATTTTTTAGGCATTTTGTAGTATTATCTTTTGAGTGCTTAGAGAGGATGATATTATGGAAAAAATTATTAATTTCGCAGTAGTTGCACATGTTGATGCAGGTAAAAGTACTTTAGTTGATGCTCTTTTAAAACAAAATGGAGTATTTAGAGATAATGAACAAGTAGTTGATTGTGTAATGGATAGTGGAGATCTTGAAAGAGAAAGAGGTATTACTATTACTGCTAAAAACTGCTCTATAAGATATAAAGATTACAAAATGAATATAGTTGATACACCGGGACATGCTGATTTTTCATCTGAGATTGAAAGAATTATTAAGACTGTTGATACAGTTGTTCTTTTAGTTGATTCAGCAGAAGGACCTATGCCTCAAACTAGATTTGTATTAAAAGAAGCACTTAAAAATAATTTAAGACCAATTTTGTTTATTAATAAAATTGATAAAAGAGATGCTAGAGTAGATGAAGTTATTAATATGACTTTTGATTTATTCTGTGAATTAGGTGCTACTGATGAACAATTAGATTTTCCTATAATATATGGAACTGCAAGAGATGGAATCGCTAAATATGAACTTGAAGATGATTCGCATTCTATTGAACCTTTACTTGAAACTATTATTAAACAAGTAGAACCATATAAAGGTAGTGAAACTGATAATTTACAATTACAAATATCATCACTTGATTATGATCCGTTTATTGGAAGACTTGGAATAGGTAGAGTTACTAAAGGCGTTATTAAAACTGGTGAAACTGTTTCACTTGTTAAAAATGACGGAAGAATCGAAACATTTAGAATTAGTAAAATGTATGTTTATGAAGGAATTAAAAAGAAAGAAGCAACTAGTGCACAATATGGAGATATAGTTGTTATTTCTGGCTGTCCTGATATTTCTATTGGAGATACTATTTGTACTAAAGATGTTATAGATCCACTTCCAAGTATTGAAATTGAAAAACCTACAATGTCACTTAATGTTTTAGTTAATACTTCACCTTTTGCTGGTAAGAGTGGTAAATATGTAACAAGTAGACATTTAAGAGATAGATTAATGGCTGAGTTAGAAAGAAATGTTGGGCTTGAAGTAGAAGAATTACCATCTGGAGATGGTTATAAAGTATCAGGTAGAGGTGAACTTCATTTATCTATTCTTCTTGAAAATATGAGAAGAGAGGGGTATGAAATGGGAGTATCTAGACCAGAAGTTATCTTTAAAGAGGAAAACGGTGAGAAATTAGAACCATTTGAAAGAGTAATAATAAGTTTACCTGATGAATATTCTGGAACTATAATAAATGATATGAATGAAAGAAAAGCTACTTTAGAAAGTATAATTCCTGAAGCAGATGGATTTACTAGATTAGAGTTTTTAGCTCCAACTAGAGGATTGATTGGTTATAGAAATTCATTTATTACTAATACAAAAGGTATGGGTATAATGGTTAAAAGCTTTGATTCTTATAAACCTTATGCTGGGCCTATGGCAAAACGTAAAAATGGTGTATTAGTTTCAATGGAAAATGGAAATACTTTCGCTTACTCATTGTGGAATTTATCTGATAGAGGTATAATGATAGTGAATCCTGCGACGCCAGTATATAAAGGTATGATAATTGGTATCAATAATAGGGATAATGATTTGGATGTAAATCCATGTAAGAATAAAGAAATGAGTAATACAAGAAGTTCTGGAGCTGATGAAGCATTAACTTTAACTCCTCCTAAAACATTTACTTTAGAAGAAGCATTAGAGTTTATTGAAGAGGACGAACTTGTTGAAATCACTCCAGATGATTTAAGACTTAGAAAAAAAATATTAGATTCAAAGGAAAGATTTAGACATTATAATAAATAGCTTATGAAAAGAAAATGGATAAATGAAATAATTATTTTAATTGTAACTGCTATAGTTTTGTTCTTTATTTTAAAGGATAATTTTTCATCTACCATTAAAATACTAGGAAGCATTAATGTTTGGTATTTCCTTTTGGCAATTTTACTTTCTACTATGGTTATAGGAGTGGAAGGATATGTTTCATATTTACTTGTTAGGGAATATAAGAAGAATTATTCATTTAAAGAAGCGTTTAAACTAGGTGTAATGACTAAATTCTTTAATGGTATAACTCCATTCTCAGCAGGTGGAAGACCTTTACAAGTTTTTGAACTTAAAAAATCTGGTATTAGAGTTCTTGATAGTACTAGTGTAATAGTTCAAACATTTATGCTATTTCAATCATCTTTAATAATATTTTCTATTTTTACTTTTATAGTTAATGGAATATTTCATATATTTCCAACTGATAGTTTTCTTTATAGTATGACAATTCTAGGATTTATAATAAATGTTATTATATTGTTATTTGCATTTACATTTAGTATAAGTAAAACTTTAAATAAAAAAATAGTTGATTTTGTTATAAATATATTATGTAAGATTAAAGTTGTTAAAGATAAAGAAGGGCAATATGAAAAATGGAATAAAGTTTGTGATGAATACTATATTGCATTTAATGATTTTAAACACAAAAAAGATTTGATAATAAAATGTATTATTTTGGAATTGATATCAATTATATTATACTATTTGATAACCCCTATCGTATTATTAGCTTTAAATATTAAAAGTATTAATCTTTTAGCATTAATAACAGCATCTAATTTTGTATTCTTAACTGGCTGTTATATACCAATTCCAGGTGGATCTGGAGGGACAGAATATGCATTTATACATTATCTTGAAATATTAATATCAAATGTATCACTTGTATCTTCTGCACTTATTATATGGAGATTTGCAACATATTATTTTCCAACACTAATAGGTGGTATAGTATTTAATATTAATAGAAAAAATAATGAAAAATAAAGGAAGTGATTTTATGAAAAGAAAGATTTTTATAGGTGGAGCTTGGCCATATGCTAATTATTTAATGCACGTAGGTCATTTAGCAGCTTTATTACCAGGGGACGTTATCGCTAGATATTATAGAAAATGTGGAGATGAAGTTATTTATGTATCTGGTTCTGATATGCATGGTACACCAATAACAGAAAGAGCTAAAAAGGAAGGAAAAACTCCATTAGAAATTTCTAATTTTTATCATGAAGAAGATGTAAAAACTTTTAACAATTATAATTTTTCATATGATTTATATACAAATACAGAAGATTCTTTTCATAAAGAAGAAGTTAAAAAAATAGTTAGTTTATTAAATGAAAATGGATATATTTATGAAAAAGAAGAATTACAAGATTATTGTGAAACATGCAAATGTTTTTTATCAGATAGAGAACTAAAAGGAATATGTCCACATTGTGGAAGTGAATGTAATGGTGACCAATGTGATAATTGTCTTTCATCTTTAGAAACATCTGAAGTAAAAGATAAACATTGTAAGACTTGTGGTAATGAAACAATATTAAAAAATAATAAGCATTTATATTTCAAATTATCAAGTTTTCAAGATAGTATTAAAGAATTAGTTGATAAAAATAAAGATACTTGGAGACGTCAAGCAGTTGGTGAAACATTAAAATTCTTAGAAATGGGATTAATTGATAGAGCAATTACTAGACAACTTGAATGGGGTGTGGAAGTTCCAATTGAAGGTTATGATGATAAAAGAATATATGTATGGTTTGAAGCAGTTCTTGGATATATTACAACATGCATGCAAGTATGTAATAAAAATGGAATTAATTTTGAAGAATTTATAACTGATAAAGATTTAATATCATATTACGTTCATGGTAAAGACAATATTCCATTTCATACAGTTATTTATCCATCATTGTTAATGGCAATGAAAAAGAATTATAATTTACCTAATAAAATCATATGTAGTGGTTATGTTAATATTGGAAATGAAAAAATGAGTAAAAGTAAAGGTAACTTAATAACTGCAAATGATTTAATAGATAGTTATGATGTTGATAGTGTTAGATATTATATGATCGCTAATGGTCCAGAAAAGAAAGATGTGGTATTCAGTATTGATGATTATGAACAAGTACATAATAAATTCTTAGTAGGAGTTTTAGGAAACTTTATAAATAGAAATTTATCATTTATTAAAAAGAAATTTGATGGAGTTGTTAAAGAAGGTAAAATAGATTCTAATATAGTTGAATTAACAAAAGGTACATATAAAAAGGTTTCTTCATTAATAGAAGAAGGAGAATTAAAATCAGCTATTGAGTTAATAATGGATTATGTATCAAGTGGTAATAAATATTATGATGAGAATGAACCTTGGAATTTAGCAAAGAACAATTTAGACAAATTCTATGATGTAACATATACATGTGTATATATGATGGCTAATATATCTAATTTAATTGATCCATTTATGCCAAATACAACAGAAAGAATTAATAAAATACTTAACATAACTAATAGTGATTATAATGAAGTAACTATAACTGGTGATATTATAATTGATGAATTACCATTATTATTTAACAGAATAGAAAAATAAAAAAACTGTTAACCTATTTTTGGGCCAAACCAAAATATAGTTAACAGTTTTTGTATTAATTAATCTTTTAAAAATTCAGAAATATCAACATCTAAAACATTCGCAATTAAAGCTAAAGTTTCAATAGAAATGGTAGCGTCAACACTTTTAGCTTCTAGGTTTTTAAGATATCCATGAGATAAGTTACATTTTTTGGATAGTTCTAATTGAGTTAACTTTTTCTCTTTACGAATTCTCTTGATATTCTTACCAATTATATAGTAAATATTTCTTTTATTTTGCATATCTACCACCATCTTAATTTTCTCACAAAAAGCATAGTCAAAAAGTCATTCAATAGATGACATATTATATATAAAATTAATAAAATCTTTGCTTTATTTACTTAAGATAAACTTATTTATAAGTTGGTTTTTGTTTTTTAATATTGTATAATTATTTTGGAGGTATTATATGGAATTAAAAGGAAGTAAAACAGAAGCTAATTTATTGGCTGCTTTTGCTGGTGAATCACAAGCAAGAAACAAATATGATTATTATGCGAGTAAAGCAAAGAAAGATGGCTATGAACAAATAGCTGCAATTTTTGAAGAAACTGCAAGAAATGAGAAAGAACATGCTAAATTATGGTTTAAAGCTCTTCATAATGGAGAAGTTCCTTCAACAGAACAAAACTTAACAGATGCAGCAAATGGAGAAAATTATGAATGGACAACTATGTATAAAGAATTTGCTGAAACTGCTAGAGAAGAGGGATTTGAGGCAATTGCTAAATTATTTGAAAGCGTAGGAGCAATTGAAAAAGAACATGAAGAAAGATATTTAACTCTTTTAGGAAAAGTTAAAGATAATCTAGTATTCAAAAGTGATGAAGAAACAATTTGGGTATGTAGAAATTGTGGACATGTATATAGAGGTAAAGAAGCTTTAGAAGTATGTCCTGTATGTAAGCATCCAAAATCATTTATGGAAAGAAAAGCAACTAATTATTAAAAATAAAATAAAAGAGACATCATAGATGCCTCTTTTATTGTGTTGTTGAACACATTTGCGAATATTTGTCCTTTTCAGGACAAAAATAATATAACATAAAATTTATTTTTAGTAAAGCATAAATGTACAAAATTTAATAATATTTATATAAAAAATAAAAAAACTCATTTCTGAGTTATTTTTAAATGGCGCCTGATGCAGGACTCGAACCTGCGACCCACTGGTTAACAGCCAGTTGCTCTACCGACTGAGCTAATCAGGCACTTGCAAATAGTATTATAGATTAAGTCTATATAATTGTCAATATTATTTTAAAATTAATTAATTTTTAAATAAATATGATATAATAAATTTATGAAAATTGGAGGAATATATGAATAATGAAATAGAAGTCTTTGATGAAGAGTCAAAATCTAATAAAATAAGTATTTTAGAAACATATGGTGAGAATTTAACAAAAAAAGAGTTTATAACAAATCCTGCAATTGGAAGAGATAAAGAAATAGAAGAAGCTATTTTAATTCTATTAACTCCAGAAAAAAGTGCTTTATTAGTAGGTAAACCAGGTATAGGTAAAACTGCTATAGTAGAAGGGCTTGCTTATAGGATGCAACAAGGGAATATTCCAGAGGCTTTAAAAGGATATGAAATAATTAAAATAAGTATTCCAAGTTTATTAGGTACAACAAATGTAGAAGGAAATAGCGAAAATAGATTACAGTTATTAGTTGATGAACTTAAAGAAAAGAATAATATAATATTATTTATAGATGAGGTTCATTTATTAGTAAGTAGAAATACATCTAATTTAAATGTTGACTTTGCTAATATGTTAAAGCCAGGCCTAGATAGAGGAACTATTAAAATGATTGGTGCAACTACTACTGAAGAGTATGAACAGTATATTTTAAGAGATAGAGCATTTTTAAGAAGATTCTTAAGAATAGATGTATTAGAACCTACTATTGATGAAACTGTTAAAATATTAATGGGAACATATCCTAAATTTGAAAAAAAGACTGGGGTTATAATTCCTTATACAGATTTTATAAAAGAAAAAATATTTAGATTTATGGTTAATTTAACTGATGAATATAAAAGAATATATGAAATAGGTAATAGATATCCAGATATAGCATTAACTCTTTTAACTAATGCATTTTCAATGGCTTTATTTGAAAATGCTAAAGAATTAAGATTAAAACATGTTTATAAAGCAATATGTAGAACAAAAGCTGTTTATGATGATGCTAAAGAGAAAGCTTTAGTTGAATTTCAAGAAGTATTTAAAGATATGATTGAACAAGAACATGTTGATTTAAATGATAAATAAAATTTTTTGAAATTTGTATATATTTAAATTTTAGTTATAGTTAATTAATATCAAAAAACAATTTTGTGTATAAAGCAAAGTTGTTTTTTATATGTTATAAAACTTAAATATGCTCATTTGCACTCATTAATTTTATTTGATAATATGCTTTCAAGGAGTGCGAATATGAAAATAATTGAAGTTAATAATTTAACAAAAATAGTTGGAAAAAAGAAATTGTTAGATGACATTTCTTTTGAACTTGAAGAAGGAGAAATATTAGGTGTTGTTGGGAAAAATGGTAGTGGTAAAACCACATTATTAAAGTCATTAGTTGGGTTAATATATCCAACTAGTGGAGAAATTATTATTAATGGTTTTGATTTAAAAAAAGATTATAAAAAAGCTATTAATAGCGTTGGATGTATGATAGAAGTACCTATTATGTATGATTATTTATCTGGGAAAGATAATTTAAATATTTATAGAATGATGTTTAAAGGTATCAAAAAAGAAAGAGTAGATGAAATAATAAAATTAATATCATTAGAAGGTAGTGAATATAAAAAATTAAAAATATATTCCTTAGGTATGAAAGAAAGATTAGGTATAGGTGTATCTATAATAAATAATCCTAAACTTTTAATATTAGATGAACCAACTAATGGGTTAGATCCTATAGGAATAAAAGATTTAAGAGAATTTATTAAATCATTAAAAGGAGTATCAGTAATAATTACTTCACATATGCTTAATGAAATAGAGAATATATGTGATAAAGTGATGTTTATTGATAAAGGAAGAATCAGAGGTATTAAAGATGTAAAACATGACAAAAAAATATATAAATTTGATGTAGATGATGAAGATACAACTAAAAAAATTATTTATCCATATAAAACAAAGAATGAATTAGAAATAGAAGCTACTAAAGATGAATATTTAAGAATATCTGAAGATTTAATTAAAAACAATGTAAAGATATTTAGTGTAAGTGAAAAAAGTGGTTTAGAAAGTGAATTCTTATCATTAATAGGTGAAGGTAATGAATAGATTAATTAGATGTGAATTAATAAAAGAATTCAAAAAAGTAAGTTTTAAGTTGTTGCTGGTATTAATAATCATTTCTTCTTTTTTAACTTGTTATATTTCATATAAAAAAGTAGATGATGATTATGAAACTTATCCTAAAGTAGAAGTAAATGAGATAAGTAAAAAGCAATATAAATTAATAAAAAAATATAATATTTATGCTTCAAATATAAACAAAATAAACGGATTATCTAATATTAAATTAAACAAAATAATGGATAATGGAATAACTTTATTAATATTTAGTTCAATAATTATGATAGTTATTTCTTCATCTGTTTTAGGAAATGAAATAAATAAAAAAAGTATAAAAGAGTTATTAACAAAGCCATATAAAAGATCTGAAATACTTATATCTAAGTTTATTAGTACTTACATAATTATATTTTTATTAACTATATTTATATTTGTTACATATATTTTATTTGCTTATATTTTAACAAAAACAAATATATTTATTCTAAAAGACTATATTATCTATAACAATCATATTAAAAATGTATCATTTGTTTTAAAGTATTTAATTAAATTTATAATGAATTCAATACCAGTATATTTCTTATCAACATTTACTATATTTCTAACAACATTTACTAGGAATCAAAAAATAATAATACCTATTAATAGTATATTGTTTATTATGAGCCCAGTTATATTTAATTTCTTTTTAAATATTAAATTTAAATATATTATATATACATTTATTCCATATTTGGATTTTAGTATATTTAAAAACCCATACTCAATATTAATGTTAAATATAGAATATAATATAAACTTTAATATGTTTTATGGAGTAGTTATATTAATAATATATTCAATTATGTTTTTACTTTCAAGTTTGTTTATATTTAATGAAAAAGATTATTATTAATACTTATTATAAAGATATAACAAATCAGTGGTTAAGAAATGATACGATATCGAAAAAGATTTTAATAGAATATAAAATTGGAGATTCATTTAGGTATAATAAAAAGCGATATATTATTGATGGTATAAATGTATTATATGATTATAAGATAGGTGAAAAAACGTTTGCAAAGTGGCTTCTGAGTGTTTCCGATAAAAGAATTGAACTGCTTCCCAGGTTTAATAAACCAGATGGCATAAAATCTGCTGATTATAAAATCAATGGTGAGTATTTTGATTATAAACATACTACTGGTTAAGAGCCCTCAATTGATATTGCATAATTTAAGAGGAAAAGAAGCACAAGCAAGTAATTTTATTATTAATATAACAAATAATGAATTAGCTTCAAACCAATTTGAAATAGAAAGACAAGTAAATGAAACTTTTAGGAAATATAAATGGGTAAAAATTATAGGAATAAAAACCTTTTACTCATTCAAAATCTATCAAAGAAAATAAAAAAAAGAAGTAGCTGTGGCGAAAGGTCGCCGCAACCACTTCTTTTGTGAATAAATTGTATCATAGAAGGAATAGCGTGTCAATTAATTTATGACAATATGTTTTATTTTAAGAATCCTTCTAATATTTTTTCTTCTGCTTCATTTTCGGTTAATCCTAAAGTCATTAATTTTGTTATTTGGTCTGTTGCAATTTTACCGATTACTGCCTCATGAGACATTTCTGCTTCTTTAGAATTTGCAATAATTGATGGGGTAGAGATAACTCTTGATTTTTCCATTACTATTGCATCGCATGATACATGAGCAAAGCATTTAGTATTTCCTTCTACATTTGAATTGAATTTTTGGTATGACTCTTTTCTAGCAACTGATTTTGATGAAACATCAGCATTTGAATTTTTACCATTCATTTTTATATCAAAGTTTGTTTCAATTTCTTCTTTATTATCTGACATTAATGTTTCTTTTATTTTTAATGTTGTATTATCATTTAATGTTGCTTCTGTTCTTCTTATTGCTTTATCAATACCACTTATTTGAGCAGTTTCCATTATCATTGATGAGTTATTCTCTAAGTTAATAATAGTGTCAGTATTTATGTATTTATTATTATCATATAAGCCATCTGCATAATGCTTTTCTATATATTTAACATTTGCTCCTGGTTCAATATGAAATGTATGAATTCCATTATGTGCTGATTTTGTTTCACATTCATTATGTATTCCGCAACCAGCTACAATAGTAACATCAGCATTTTTTCCAACATAGAAATCATTATATACTGTTTCTTCATAATCAGTTACCGTTATAATAACTGGTATATGAACATATTCTTCTTTAGTGTTTTCTTTTATAATTACATCAATACCTGGTTTATCTTTTTTAGTTTCAATTTTTATATTTTCAGTTTCAACTCTGCTTATTGATTCACCATTTTTTCTAATGTTGTGAGCAACAGAGTTATCAATTTTGTAATCAGTTATTTTACTTAATAATTCATCTTGCATTCTCTACAACCTCCTGGTGATTTTAAGTTTCTTAAAACTTTTCTTTTTTTATCATGCATTTTAATATTACCATTTTCTAATACCAATATATCATCCGCTATATCTAATATTTTTTGTTGGTGTGAAACTATTATCATACTTAATTTATTTTTTGATTTAATATTTTTAATAGTTGTTACTAAACTATCAAAACTCCATAAATCAATACCTGCTTCTGGTTCATCTAGCATTAAATAATTTCCTTTTTTAATAAGAGCAGTTGCTAGTTCTATTCTTTTAAGTTCTCCACCTGACAAAGATGAATCAACTTCTCTATCAATATAGTCTCTAGCACATAATCCTACACCACCTAAAGCTTCTTTCATATCAACATAAGTTGGATACTTTTTGTTTGCCATTAAAAGTAAATCAAAAACTGTAATACCTTTGAATGTTATAGGTGTTTGAAATGTGAATGTTAAACCCAAATCAGCTCTTTCATTTATTTTAAGTTTTGTAATATCTTGTCCATTTAAAAGAATCTTTCCACTAGTTGGTTTTATTATTCCCATAATAATTTTAAGTAGAGTAGATTTTCCACTTCCATTATGTCCAGTTATTACTAAAACTTTATTTTTATCTATAGTTAAATTAATCTTATTAAGAATAACTTTATTTTTAATTTTGTATTCTATATCTATTAACTCTAACATATTTCCTCCTTTTCGGTAATATTATAACTCATTTATTTAATAATAAAAATAAAAAAATATTAAAGAATAATCTTTAATATTTTACAGTTAGTTATTTTTTTATATTTTTATAATACTCATGAAGTTCTTTGAACCTATTAAAGTGAACTATTTCTCTTTGTCTTAAAAAACTTAGTGGGGCGAGCAAGTCTTTATCATCTGTTAAATCCATTAAATTTTCATAAGTAGCTCTTGCTTTTTCTTCAGCAGCCATGTCTTCTTGTAAGTCTACAATTGGATCACCTGTTGATTGAATATATGCAGTAGTGTATGGAATTCCATCTTGGTTTGCAGGGTATATTCCTCTTTTATGTGACACATACCATCCATCTAATCCGTTTTTCTTTAATTCTTCAAGAGTAGCGCCTTCTAATAACTGTTCTATCATTGTACTAATCATTTCAACATGACCTAATTCTTCTGTTCCAATATCAGATAAAAGTGCTTTTCCTCTATCATCTGGCATAGTAAATCTTTGGCATAAATATCGTAAAGATGCACTAAGTTCTCCATCAGGTCCACCTAATTGTGCAAGTAAATTTTTAGCCATTTTAATATCTTTTTTCTTAATGTTAATCGGATATTCTAACATTTTTTCATATTTAAACATAAGAACCTCCTTTATTGTCCCAAGGCCAAGGACTATTTACCCAATCAAAATAATTCTTGTTTGCATCATTCGCACATAGAGGACTAAAATCTTTGTTATACATTTCTTTATAGCGTTTTAATTCTTCAGAATAATTTTTGAATGTATTCATAGCCTCCTTGTCATTAGGATATAAATCTAAATATAAATTTAAATCTTTTAAAGCAAAAGTTAATTCTTGAATTGAAAGAAGTAATTCATCTTTCTTTCCTTTAACAGCTATTTTGTATACATAATTTTTATAAGGATCATATAAGTTTTTAAACATATTACCTTTATTTAAACCTTCTTCTGGAGTAAATAAATTGTTATTTCTATATGACACTACATTAAAGGTTGGATTTTTAATGTTTATTTCATTATACATGTCATAGTTTTTTGAATTATCAACATTATAATAATCTTTATCTATTTCATTGTTGTATTCAAAATAGTTATTATTTTCATCATAATACATATTACCCTCCTATGGGTAATATATGATTATATTTTTATAGGGTATGGTTATATGTCATAAAATAAAATGTGTAAAATATGTAAAAAAGTATTGTAATAAAATATAGTCATGATACAATGAAAATGTGGTGATAATAAAATGTATAAGATAACAAGCAGTTCTGAAGAAGATACAATTGAATTAGCTGAAAATATTGAATCAGAAAGATTTCCTAATATGGTAATATGTTTAGAAGGAGACCTAGGAAGTGGTAAAACTTTATTTACTAAAGGTTTTGCATCTTCAATGGGTATTAAAGATAATATTACATCTCCAACATTTAATATAGTTAAAGAATATCAAGGAGAAGATAATTCTAAATTATATCATATGGATGTTTATAGAATAACTGATGTTAAAGAAGATTTAGGATTACCAGATTATTTTAAGAAAAGAGGAGTAACTATTATTGAATGGGCTGACATGATTGAAGATCAGTTACCTAAAAATAGGCTTGAAATTAAAATTAAAATAATTGATGAGAATACTAGAGTGTTCTTAATAACACCTTATGGTGAAAAATATGTAGATTTGTGTGAAAGAGTTTTATAAAGCTCTTTTTTTATTGAATAAAAAAAACATGTATTAAACATGTTTATTTTTGTAATACTTTAATCTTTTCATCTTCTAATTTATTTATTTCACCAATTGTATCTTTTAAGGTACCATTTATCGCTTCAATAGGAACTCCAATATTATATGTACTTAAAATCATATCACGAATTTCATTTAATTTTGTATTAATAAAGTCAACTTGTTCATTCTTTTTATTATTAATAATATCATTGAAATTAATAAATCTGCTTTCATCATCTACTTGAACTTTTTTACAAAAGCATGAAGCTCCTTGACCAATCATTATACCTATTTCAAATGCACTTTCATCTAATCTAATGCCATAGAAATACCCATATCCAAATTTAGTTGGATAAATATGATTTTCAATTGCGTATTTATCAATTCCTTCATAAAGAAAACGTAAGTTTTCTACATTTTTTCTATCAGTATCGCTTAGTTCTTCTGGAGAGTATTGCCAGTCATCATCTCCGAAATAATCTTTATCTTTAGTAAATTCTTTTAACCATTCAAAATATTTAGTACTAGAGATTATTTCTTTTATTGTATTATTTTTGGCAATTTCCTCATTTATCCATTCTTGAACTAATTTTTTCATTGTTTTACTTGAATTTGTAATATTTTTTTCATTATATTCCATTAAAATTTCTCCTTTTGTTTAAAATTTATTATAACATAAGTAACAATTTTTTCAACATAATTTGAATTTAAGTCTTAATTATGGTATAATATTGAACCATTGAAAAGGGGATATATATGAAATTAAGAATGTCTAAAAAATTAGTTTCTTTAGTTATGGCTGGTGCTTTAAGTGCCACTATTTTAAGTGTTCCAAGAAGAGTTGGCGGAAAGAAAGAATCAGTTGTTACTAAAGTGGATTCTGTAGTTGAAGAAATATATAAAAAAGAAACTCCTAGTCCAATAGAAGTAGTTTTAAATAATCAAAATGATGAAGTTATTATTGATGACACTAAGGAAACTATTGATGAATATAATGAATCAAATATAAATGAAGAAAAAGAAATAGAATTATCTTATTATGTAAGAGCATTAGATAATTCTAAAATATATTCTGAACCAGTTATATCTTCTGATAAACAAGTTGGTGTATTATATATAGATCAAACTTTACCTTTAGTATGTGAAACTAATGATAAATGGTATGAAGTTATTTATGATGATCAAAGTGCATTTGTTCAAAAAGATAATTTAGAAATAGTTAAATCTTATGATCTAGTAAATAAAATTCCAGTATTGGATTCTATATGTAATTATTTAACTCTTTGTAATATGGTAAGAACGACATCTAGAGTTAATGTAAGAAAAGAAGCTAATACTAAGTGTAAGATATATGATTTATTAGATATAGGAACTAGTTTACCATTAATTGAAAAATATAATGATGAATGGTATAAAGTTGATTATAAAGGAAAAGAAGCTTATGTGTATGCAAAATATGTTGAAGCAATCAAGGGATATAGCCCAATAGTTGAAATAGCAAATGTAGGCTATACAACAAGAAAAACTCCTTTATATGATGTGGATACAAACGAAAAAATAGTTGATATTCCAAAAAGGGAATCTGCAGAAGTTTATGCTATGAATGATGAATATTATCTAGCAAGAGTAAATGGAACAGTTGGATTTATTGATAAAAAATATGTTCAGTTTTTAGGTGAAGAATGTATAATAGTTGATATTTCTTCTCAAAATTTAAAAACGTATGCTGATAATGAATTGTTTGTTGATACACCAGTTGTTACAGGTGACCCATCAACACCAACATATTGTGGATTATTCTATGTTTTTAAAAAAGAAGATGAAGTATACTGGAAAGAGTTTGATTTAACTGTTCACAATGCCCTTGATTTTAATAGAGGCATATGGATACATCCTTCTCCTTGGAGAGGTGAAGATGAAGATGATTATGGCTATGAAATATACATTATAGATGGCTCACATGGATGTGTTAATGTAAATCCAATAGTGATGATTGTCATTTATAAAAAAGCAAAAATAGGCACACCAGTATTAGTTAAGAAATAGGAAGATTTTCTTCCTATTTTATTTTTTTGTGATAGAATAGATTAAGGAGGTAAATAATGAGAAAATTTGTGTTTGCAAATCTAGAAGATGGAAATAAATATGAAGTATCTTTTGATGAAGAAGAATTAAGAAAATTTAGAAATGAGGTAATAGAAAATGCTTCATTAGTAACTCATCATGATTATATATCTCACCATGGCCCTTTTTATAGATTAAAACCATCAGATCCACTTGAAATAAAAAATTATAAAGCGTCTGTGGTTGGCTCTGATAATATAGGTAACCTTATTAGATTTGAATATGATAAATATGATTTTCCAGTTTTAGCCAATTATATTAAACAATTATTGAAAGGTGATTATTATTTGTTTGATAAAATATATAATCCAACATATGATGATGAATTTATTCCAATATTAAGTGAGTTTAAAGAAGTAAGTGAAGAAATATATAATACTGGAATTCATGATAAAACTGGTAAAAAAGATAAACTTATTGATCAGTTATTGGAGTTATTAGAGAAATATAAAAAAGGTGATTATATAGTACCAGTTATGAAGTATTATGATGAAGTAAGAAATATATTTGATGTTAAGAAATTAGATAAATGTAAAACATTAACAAAAGAGTAGTAATACTCTTTTTTAATTGTATTAAATATGTTATAATATGAGCGAAAAAAGGTGATATTATGAATACTTTATTTATTGATACTCATGATGAATTAATAACTGTTTCATTTATTAAAGATAAAGAAGTTTTTACTAGAGAAGTAGAAAGTGAATCTCATTCAACTCATTTACTTCCTTTAATTGATGAAATGTTAAATGAAAAAGGTATTAAATTAAATGATTTTAATAGAATAGTGGTTGTTAATGGACCAGGTAGCTTTACTGGTATTAGAATTGGTCTTACAGTTGCTAAAACTATATCTTATTCATTAAATATTCCAATTTATACTATTAGTAGTTTAAAAGCATATTTATTATCTAGTGGGGTTGATAATAAAATGTGTGTTATTGAAGATTCTAAAGGCTATTATGTAGGGACTAATGATTTTGAAATATATACTAATTCTATTGATGAATTCAAAGATTATAATATTGTAGAGAATAAATTAGATATTTTAAAGATAATGGAATATATAAATACTATTAAACCAGAGAATGTTCATGGTGTTAAAGCTAATTATATTAAAGTAATAGAGGCTTTAAAATGATAGAAGAAGTTAAATTAAATGAATTAGATACTAAATATTTTATAAAAGATATTGGTTATGTAATAATTAGAAAATTATATGAACATTTAGATATAACTGATGTATACATTGAAGAAAATAGTAGAAGACAAGGATATGCTTATAAAATATTAAAGTATATTATTGATAATAATAAAGATTATAAGATAATGTTAGAAGTTAATGAAGAGAATACTCCTGCTATTAATTTATATAAAAAATTAGGATTTAAAAAAATAAGTGAAAGGGCAAACTATTATAAAGATAAAAAAGCATTAATTATGGAATATAGTAAAGATGTTTATATTTTAGCGATTGAATCTTCATGCGATGAAACTAGTGTTAGTATAGTAAAAAATGGTGCTGAAGATGTCGCGACTATTATTAATTCTCAAATAGATATTCATAAAAATTATGGTGGTGTTGTTCCAGAAATTGCTTCAAGAAAGCATATGGAGAATATTACCATTGTTTTAGATGAATGTTTAAAAAAAGCTAATATGAAATTTGAGGATATGGATGCTTTTGCATGTACATATGCTCCAGGTCTTACTGGTAGCCTTTTAGTAGGTTTAGAGTGCGCTAAAACATTATCTTTAATTTATAATAAACCTTTCATTAAAGTTAATCATATGCTAGGTCACATATCTGCTAATAAAATAAATAATACTTTAAAATATCCATTAATATCTTTAATAGTTAGTGGAGGACATACTGATTTAATTCTTATGAAAGATGAGAATACTTCAGAATATTTAGGAAGTACTTTGGATGATGCGATTGGTGAATGCTATGATAAAGTAGCTAAAATATTAGGGCTAGAATATCCTGGAGGACCTAATGTTGAAAGATTAGCTTTAAATGGTAAAGATACATATAAAATGCCAGTTATTTTAAATGATGATTCTTATAATTTTAGCTTTAGTGGTATTAAAAGTCATATAAATAATTTAGTTCATAATGAACATCAAAGAGGCAATGAAGTTAACAAAGAAGATTTATGTAGATCTTTTCAAGATGCAGTTACTAACTTGTTAGTTTCTAAAACTAAAAAAGCATTATTGGATTATAATGTTAAATATTTATTAATGTCTGGTGGAGTAGCAAGTAACACTCATATTAGAGAAGAACTTAAGAAGATGTGCGAAAGTATTGAAGTAGAAATGCATGTACCTGAAAAGAAATATTGTACTGATAATGCAACAATGATAGGAGCAGCTGCATATCCATTATATTTAAAGAAAGAATTTGCTACTTTGGATACAAACGCTAAAAGTAATGAAAATATTAAATAAATAGAGATTGAAATAGTCTCTATTTTATTATATAATTTATTTATAGTATGATAAGAAAAGGGTATAGATAATATGAAAAAAATATTAAATATAATAAAAGAAAATAAAGCATTTATTTTTCCTTGGGTTATTTTAGTAGGGGTAGTGGTAATTTTAGCTTCCGGATTAACTTATGCATATTTTGATTTTGTTGCTGATTCTGAAAACGAATCTTCAATGAAAATAACTGCTACTGATTTAAAAATTAACTTATCAAATCCAACCGTTGATTTAAGTGATATGATGCCTATATATGATGATTATAAAGATACAAAAGCAAATGCATTTACTTTTACTATGTCTAATACAAGTAAAAAATTATCTGGATGCGTTGATTTATATTTAAATATAACTAGTATTACACCAGAATTAAAGAACTCTGATTTTAAGTGGGAATTAAAAAATACTACAACTAATACGACATCAAGTGGTGACTTTACTACTATAGATGAGAGTAATAGACTATTATTAAAAGCAAATGAAAATATATCAATAGGTGCAACATACAGTTATACATTGAAAATTTGGCTTAGCTATGATGATAATAAGGATCAAAGTTATGTACAAGGTGCTAGTATGTCATCAAAAATAATGTCAATTGCATATGGTGGTGCTTGTAGCACTCCTGTATCAACATCATATACTACAGTTGGAACAACTCAATTTACCGCTACAGAAGATGGATACTATAGAATAGAAACATACAATTTAAATGGAGATTATGCTTCTGGAGAAATATTATTACTTGATAATGAAAAGTTATATTTTAACGTTTCAGATACAGCAGGAACACCTACTGATGTTAAATGTTATTATGATGAAGCAACTAGGATGTGTGGAACACAAGGGACACAAAATGCTAATAATTCAAGAATAATGTATGCTAAGACAGATTTGACTAATTCATTTATGAGTGGATATGCTGGAGTAAATGCACCAATATACGTTACTAATTCTAATGAACTTTCATATAATACAATTCACCCTACAGGTAAATTTTTCTTAAATGGTAAGTTAGAATTTGCTACTGGTGATACAACTCCAAAAGTAGTAGTGACTTATTTAGGGAAATATAGAGAAAGAAATGAATTATTAAATAATGTAAGATACATAAAAGATTGTTCCAATGGGAGTACTACTAATGCTAGAAATAGCTGGGTTGAAGTTCAAGCAATAAAAAATGGCGTTAACATTGCATATGGAAAAAATGTAACAGGGACTTCGTCTGTAAGTCCAGGAGTAGGAACTGGGGTAAAAGATTCTATTTTAGATGGAATTATAGATTCTAGCAAATATGCAAGGTTTGGCACAGGTTCACAATGTATAACTGTAGATTTAGGAAAATCATACGATTTAGATGAAATAGCAATTTGGAAATATTATGCAGATGGAAGAACGTATCATAGCAATATTACATCGGTATCATCAGATAATAGCAATTGGGTAACTATTAGAGATGAGTCAGTAACTTCGGAGATGCCAGAAACAGTTAATGGTAAAAGAATAAGTGCATATGATTTACCAAATAATTCACTATATTATGTAGTTAAAAAATTAGTTAGTGATGGGTACGCAGCAAAATATACTGGTGCTCATAATGATACATATGGTGAAAATGGAACAAAGGATATATATTATATAAAGACGCCAACAACAAATGATGTAACTCAAGCATCAATATTATTAAATAAGATAAATGTTAAATTTGCAGGATATTGTTGGCAGATACTAAGAACAACAGATACAGGAGCAGTAAAATTAATATATAATGGAGATCCTGATGCAAATGGACATTGTAAAGCAATGAATGCAACAGATACACATAAAGGAGTAATAGCAAATAGTAATGGTGCAGCAGTAGCGATGTCTGGAGATTATCAATATGCTGACTCTTATACATATGATTTAAATGCTGGAACATTTACATTAGTAAATCCATCACAAGATAATTATTCAAATAATAAAAACTTAATAGGAAAATACACATGTAAGACAAGTAGTAGTACCACACAATGTTCAACACTATATTATTTAAATACACCAAATAGAGCAATAGTAAATAGTCCATATACAGTAACATACACAATAGGAGACACACAAAATGCACAATTAGGTAAGACCCCATTTAATGCAAATTGTAGATCACCTGCATATGTAGGATATAAATATGGAACAGCATATGATTATGTAGCAAATTCAGCTCCAACAAGTGGATCAATAATGGGGCATGACGTATATTGGAATGGATCTAATTATGAATTAAGGGAAGCAAATAATAGTGTTTCTTCTGGAACAGAATATGATACAGACCATCACTATACATGTAACTCTGCTAGTGCAACATGTACAGATGGTAAAGTAAGATTCTATTATTATGGAAACTATTATATAGAATTATTAAATGGAGATGATATAGATACAGCCTTAACAAGAATGTTAGAAGAAAATAAATATGATTCAGCAATGAAATCTTACTTAGAAAACTGGTTTAGAAACAAAATGTTAGCATATAAAGATTATTTAGATGAAAATACAATATATTGTAATGATAGAAGTATAACACAAATAGGTGGATGGTCAAACACAGGAGGTATAGGAACGGGGTCTTCAAACTTTCTAACATTTAATAACTATAGTACAATAACAAATTTAAGTTGTACCAAAAATACAGATAAATTTAGTGTAGGAAACTCTAATGCAGAGTTAAATTATCCAGTAGGGCTTGCAACAGCACCAGAGATGAACATAATAGTAAATCTGACACTAAGAACAACAGGGCAAAACTTTTGGCTTGTGTCTCCTTACTATTTCAACAGCTTCAATGCTTATGAGCGTCACGTCGCTTCCAGTGGGAGTGTGAGCTTAAATTATGTCAACAACTCTAACGGTGCGCGTCCTGTTATAGTGTTAAAAGATGGTACTGAGTTTATTAGTGGTAGTGGTAGTCTTAGTAGTCCTTATGTAATTAACTAATAAATATAAAAATACTATTGATTAAAAATAGTATTTTTTATTATATCTAAATCTACATATCCCTCTATACCGGGAACTATCCCATCACTTGCTACTTGCCACATTATATAATCTTCTTCAAAGTCATTATTATCTGTATAATATGCAAGCCATGTTGGGTAGTTTTGGGTATCCCATACTTTTTCATGATAAGTGGCACTTCCATAGTTTATTGCTTTATATCCATTTTTTTCTATTTCTTCCATAAATGCATTAGCAATATCATTTAAATCATTAAAGTTTATCTTATAACTCATAAAGTCTGACCAATCTTCCCAATCAAATGCTATTGGAAGATCTAACTTTTCATTATTTAATTCATTTATTATCCATTTTGCTTGGTTAATAGCTTCACTTGTATCTTTTGCATAACTATAATAATATATTCCAACTTTTATACCGGCTTCTTTTGCATTTTTTAGATTCTGCTTAAATTTTTTATCTATTGTACTTTTATTTTTTGAACCATATCCAATTCTTATCATCGCTGCATCTACACCAGATTCTTTTACTTTTTTCCAATTAATATTCCCTTGCCAAGATGATACATCTATTCCTACTATAGTATAATCTGTTTTATATTTTTCTATAAAATCTTTTAAATAATAGTATGTAGGATTACTATTTTTTATTTTATCTTTTACTATTACTGTTGTATCTTTTGAAAATGTATTATTATGTGAATCTGTAGTTACTATTTTTACTGGGTATTCTCCAACTTTATTTATATCATAAGTACCTTCTATAGTACATTTCATTTCTCTATCGTAATTATCTCCACATACAACTTTATCTAATAAGTTGAATTCTTTTCCTTTTTCTGTTGTATATTTTTTAGAAGCAAATATAAGTGGTGGAGTAGTATCATCTATATTAATAGTAAAGTTATATTCTTTTTCTTGTGAATCAATATCTTTATATTTAAATGATATTTGTTTTTCTCCTAAAGATTTAGTATCTATTTGGTAGTTTTCTGTTAATATTGTTCCATTTTCTATTTTTATTAAATCATATAGGTTAATATTTTCATAATATTCTAATTTTGTTTTATTAATGTCTACATTTGTAGTTAAATTAACTTCTTGTTCTTTAACTTTATTGCATCCAAATAAAGTAAGTAATGATAAAAATAATATTAATTTTTTCATATAATCACCAATATACTTATAACATAAAAGCTCTATATTTTCTATAGAGTTTTTGTTTTTGTTTCATTTCTTTTTATTAATGAGTTAATCATTTCATCGTTTAAATTCATATTAGATACTGCATTTTGTAAAAGATTTAATACTTTTAAAGATGGATTATTCTTTTTCTTTTGTTTATTTATTTCATTTTTTATAGTATTATAATCTTCACTAGTTTTATCTAAATACATTGGGTTAACTTCATACATAAATTGTCTTAATAAAGTTTCATTACTTAATATATTTGATAAAAACTCATGTATATTAATTACTGGTTTTTGTATTTCTTGACTAAGGAAATTAAATAGTTCTTGCCTTGCTTCTACATATTTAGGAAATTTTGTATTATATGATTGTTTAGAAAAAGCACTAAGAGATTCATCATTTGTTTGAGAATATGTGACAAAGTTTAATATTGAGTGATCTATCATAGTTTTAATATATAATTCCATATCTAAATAATCCTCACCAAATAAACTATAAATATCATTTGTAGTTAGAAGTTTTTCTCTAACATCATAAATACTATTTATTATTTTAAAATCTTTATCATTCTTTTTAACTTTAGGAGGTAAAGGAGTTCTATCTTTAAATGCAATAACTCTTTCATTTGTATTTTTTTCTTTTTCAATAATATAATTATGTATTTTTTCTTCTTTTAATCTTTTTATTTTGTCAGTTTGAATTATCTTTTGTTTTCTTTTTAATTTTTCTATATTTTTATCTAGAGTTTCTTTTGCATACTTTAGTAATTCATCTATTCTTTTTTGGTATTCTATATCATCTTTATTAAATGTAATAGCAGTATAAAATTTACTTTTTAATACCTGCATTTGATAAGATGAATAATAATTTTTGCCTTCTTCAATACATCTTTTAATATAGTTTTCTTTTTTTGTATATTCTGTATTCATGACACACTCCTACACAATTATTTTACTACATTTTATAACATCATTATTACAAAATAGAAAATATTTACAAATTAATGTAAATATTTTTCTTTCTTATCAATTATTCTAGTTACTAGCATACTTGAGGCGGTATCTCCAACAACATTTAGTACTGTTGCAGGAGCATCTATTATAGTAGCGATTATTGTGAGAATTGGAAGAGAGTATATAGGAAATCCTAATAATGTTATTATTAACATTTCTGAAATTGTTCCTCCACCGATTGGAACAGCGGTTACTAATAAAGTTGCAAGTAGTGAAACACTTAATATTTTAATAAATGGTATGTTCATATTAAATAAATTAATTAAGAACATTATTTTAAATACACTACCAATAATAGATCCATCTTTATGAAAGTTAGTTCCAAGTGGTATTACAGTATTTGCAATATCTTCACTAGCTCCAGCTTTTTTAGCACACTCGACATTTACAGGAATAGAAGCTGCTGAAGAACAAGTTGATAATGCAGTTATAGTTGCTGGTAATATACTTTTCCAATAGTTTTTAAAGCCTTGTTTTCCGTATGCTATATATGCATATATTGAATAAACTATTAAGTAAGTAAATATAGAAACTACTAAATATATAATAAATGTCTTGCCATAACCTAAAGCAATTTCTGTTCCATATGTTCCAACTAATGCTGCAAAGTAACATCCAAGACCAATTGGAGCATAATACATAATTAATTTTATTAATTTTTGTAATACTTCATTAGTGCTATCTAAGACTTCTAATAGTTTTTTACCTTTTTCTTTAGATAAATTTAATGATATTCCAAATAATATTGAAAATAAAATTAATGCAATCATATTTTCTTTAGTAAGTAACTTAGAAAAGTCATTAACACTTATTGTATTTATCGTTTTTTCTAAGTAATTGGTACTTTCTATAGACTCTGTTGTTTCTTCTTTTATTAATGATTCTTTTATGTATTCACCATTTTTATTATTAACAAGTTTTATATTATTAGTGGATATTATACCAATAGATACACTTATTAATGATGTAATAATAAATATGATTATTGTTGTTAAAAGTATTTTACCTATACGTTTAGGTTCTTTCATTTTACCTATAGATGTAGTTAAAGTTAAAAATATTAAAGGTGTTATTATCATTAATAATAGATTTAAGAATAAATCTCCAAATGGTTTTAAGAATGTAATTTTTTCTTTAAATATAACTCCTAGAATGCCACCTATAATAATAGCGCTTAATAATGTTATTAAACTTTTATAATTTTTAAATATTTTTTTCATAATTCTCCTTTCTAATCTAATTATATAGATTTAGATTTAAAAAAGTCTATATTTCACACTCCACATAAAATCCACAATAAGCAAACAAATGTACTTGACAGATGAATATATTAATCTTATAATAAAAATATAACATTTGCGAATAAAGGAGTGATAAAGTGAACGAAGTGTTGTTGAAGGAAGAAAAGAATATAAAGAATTTAATATATGAAATAAGGGGTAAGCAAGTAATGCTGGATAGTGATTTAGCTATGCTATATAATATTGAAACAAAAGTATTTATGCAATCTGTCAAAAGAAATATAAAAAGATTCCCCAAAAATTTTATGTTTCAATTGACAAAAGAAGAGTTTAAGAATTTGAGGTCACAAATTGTGACCTCAAAAGGTGCTGGTGGAAGAAGGTATAATCCATATGTATTTACAGAGCAAGGAATTGCTATGCTTTCCGGGATTCTTAAAAGCGATATAGCAATTAATACAAGTATTATGATAATAAATACATTTGTTGCAATGAGACATTATCTTAATACCAATTTGATTGAACAAAAATATATAAATAAACTAGTAATTGAACATGATGAGAAACTAGACTTAATAT